>Ga0316206_1001553_pt1 | contig 19492 bp, 15 predicted proteins | sample 6monthpyrite_MG_FD_204942 | JGI IMG/M metagenome (GOLD analysis project Ga0316206, IMG submission 204942) | Microbial mat bacterial communities from mineral coupon in-situ incubated in ocean water Damariscotta River, Maine, United States -... | ecosystem: Environmental > Aquatic > Marine >... | reverse complement strand
GGAAATCCGATTGAAGGATTACAAATAATGGGGATATTAGAAACACGAACTTTAGATTTTGAAAATCTAATCATTTTATCAATGAATGAAGGAAATTTACCGCAAAGCAATTTTTCAAATTCATTAATTCCCCGCGAACTTAAAGTTCATCATAGACTACCAATTGAACAAGATAAAGATGCTATTTTTGCGCACCATTTTTACCGCCTTTTACACCGGTCAAAAAACATTTACATGACCTACAACTCGACATCTGATGGGATGGGGAGTAGTGAAAAAAGTCGCTTTATCACTCAAATTGAAAATGAACTAGATTTTGAGCACACTCACACTTTTAAAAACTACACTTATAATGCAAATGATGACGATTCTCAAATCAGTGAAACCGTTTATAGTGTAAACAACAAAGTGATTGAAAAATTAGACTTACTCTTTGAAAGGGGGCTTTCTCCGTCTGCCTTAAATACTTTCATAAGGTGTCCGTTAGATTTTTACTACAAATATATTTTGGGGTTAAGAGAAAGCAATGAAGTTGAAGAAAATATTGAGGCCTCCACTTTTGGCACCATGATTCATGAAGTTTTAGAGCGTATATTTAGGGATAACTTTTTAACACAAAACAAAGCTGTTAGCATTGACAGGCTTATTCGAGAAAAAAAGAATTTACACGCTTATTTAGAAGCAGAATATTTAAAAACATTTACTAAATCAGATATCAAATACGGTCAAAATAAATTGTCTTTTGATGTGAGTTTAGAATTACTTAATAAATTTATTGACAAACAAGTTGACGAGCTCAAAAAGATTGATTTTCCGATTTATATTAAAGAGTTAGAGCAAGAAATTGAAGCTGTTTTTGATATTAAGATAAATGGGGTACTCAAACCGATAAAAATAAAAGGAAATGCTGACAGAATTGAACAATTTGGATCAGAATATCGCATTATTGATTATAAATCTGGAAAATGTGAAACTAAAAAAGTGTCGATACCTGCTCCTAAAAAAGGGATAGATTTAAGTTTAGAAAGTTTGACTTACCACAAAGAAAAAGCGTATGCACGACAGTTATTAATGTATGCCTTAATGTTTCAACAACAATTTCCAGAACGTACAAATTTTTCGGCCGGAATTATCTCTATGATTAATTTAAAGAGTTGGGTTCAAAATGTTAAAGTCACTAAGAGCGAAACTGAATTATTAACTGATGAAATTTTAGAATTATTTACTAACGAGCTAAAAGAGGTTATCAAATCAATGTACGCTGAAGATTTTACATATAAGCACAATCCTGATTCTAAGTATTGTGAATATTGTGGGGTTTGATTATTAAATAGGGGTGAAGGATGCGGAATGCGGGGTGCTTTTTGCTAAAGCAAAAATATGCTCGCTATTGTTTATTGTTCATAGATTTAAAGTTAAATGACAAACCGGCTTTGATATAGAGCAGAAACCAGTAATCTAAATTGTTTGACACAGCTTCAATTTCACCTTTTGGAACCTGTGCATGCCCTTTGTTTTTTTTCAATATTAAAACCGATTGGCTAAAATTTAGAAAACCTGTAAAACGGTCTTTTGATTTTTCAACCTGTGTACTGATACATAATTGCCTGGTGTAATATGAATCTAATGGATCCCAAGGTCTATCTGACAAATAACCGGCATCAAAAATGGGATAAAACTCTTGCCTAAACCGTCTAACAGATGACAATCCAATTCCTAAATTAAGTGCATTTTTAAACTTTTTAAGTAGCATAAATTGGTTGTAAATACCATAATAATTCGACTCGATTGAGTAAGTAGATTGATAACCAACGGTTAAGTTATCTGCCCAATATTGATACTCGGGATAAACATTTTCAACACCTGTTTTTTCGCCAAAAGTTGTTAAAGTTAACCTTGCTCTTTCGGTAGCTTTGCCAATAAATACAGAAAATGATTGACGTAATATATATTTATCAGAATTCAACCAATTAACAGACAATTGTAAATCAAAATCTTTTGAAAAATTAAAGTTTTGATAGTCCACGGTATATTTTTCATCTTTAAAGACTGCTAATTGTGATTCACCATAGGGAGAAAGGTTCAAATCATTAAAAGACTTAAAACCATAATTTAGAGTTGACATAGCAGAAATAGACACACTAAATTTATACCTATTTAATGTATCTTGTTGACCAAAGCCAAAACAAGATGTTAAACACAATAGTGTACAAACTAAAAGCTTCATACATCTATAACAATCTCAACGGTTAAAAAGTTACTTTTTACCAAATTTTTCTGACTCTAAATCAGGCCAATTTAAGTCCATTTTTTGAAGTGCTTTCAATATTGTTTTTGCAACTACATTCACTTTTTCCCAATTTTTATCAGCTGGAACGATTGTCCATTCGGGTTGACTACATTTTTCAAAAATAGTTTCGTAAACAGTTTGAAATTCATCCCAATGTTCTCGGGTTTCCCAATCGCCATCTTTATGTTTCCAATGTTTTTCTTTAATTTCAATACGTTCGGTTAAGCGTTTATACTGTTCATCTTTAGAAGTATGTAAATAAAACTTTAAAATGGTTGTATTGTTAGATTCTATTTGGCGTTCAAAATTATTTATTAAGTCAAAACGTTGGTTAATGGTTTCTTTTGGTAAAACCCCATAAACTGACGGTACTAAAATGTCTTCATAATGTGAACGGTTAAATACTTGAATCATTCCTTTAGCTGGTGTATGTGGATGAACCCGCCACAAAAAATCATGTGCAAATTCTTCATCTGTTGGCTTTTTAAAAGACTTCACGCTAATCCCATTTGGGTTAATACCACTTAAAGTTCGCCTAACTGCCCCATCCTTACCAGAAGCATCCATACCTTGAAAGATAATCAACAACGCATATTTACTTTGCGCATTCATTTTTCGTTGTAATTCAATAATTTCGGCTATTAGTTTGGTATTTTCTAATTTAACCTCCTCTTTTTTAGACTTATCTATTTGTTGGGTTGAAATATTTTTAAGTTTAATTTTTGCCATAATATTGATTTTTACTTAACTAGAGAGTCTTGTTATTTTTATTTCATTTTCAATAAAGATAATACTTTTTCTAAATCTTCAGGCACGTCAATGTTAGGTGTTTCTATTTTTGTTTCGACTGTGGTAATTTTAAAACCATTATACAGCCATCTTAATTGCTCTAAAGACTCTTGTTGTTCTAATTCAGTTTTGGGTAGTTTAACAATCGTTTTAAGTGCATTCATTCGCCAAGCATATATTCCAATGTGTTTCCAAAACTTAGCTTTTGTTAGCCAATCTTTTTGATTTGTATTTGCAACATAAGGAATTGGACTTCTACTAAAATAAATCCCTTTATTATTTTGATCTAAAACAACTTTTACACGATTTGGATTAAGAATATCATCAATTGAAGTCATTTGTTTAACCAAAGTACCTATTTGTACTGACTCGGTTTTAAATAAATTAATTACATCATCTAATTGATTTGGATTTATTAAAGGTTCATCACCTTGTATATTTATCACAATATCAAAATCTGAATATTTCTCGATTACCTCACCGCATCTGTCTGTACCAGAAGTATGTGTTGTTAATGTCATCATCACATTCCCGCCAAAAGATTTAACATGGTCAAAAATACGTTGGTCATCTGTTGCGACAATAAGTTTGTTTATTAATGTTGACTTTGAAGTTTGTTCATATACACGTTGAATCATTGATTTTCCGTCAATATTAATTAATGGTTTACCCGGGAATCGACTGGATTCGTATCTAGATGGTATTATTCCTAAGACTTTCATTTATTTATTATTTTGTTTAAATGCTAGAATGCTTTTGTAAAAGTAATTTTTTTGAACCACATAAGTGACATAACTACACATTAGTTTTTTCTATTTTTAGTAACCTAATTGCAATTAAATTAAACAAAAAAAAAGAGGGTTGACAATGCCAACCCTCTCTTAAATATATTTACCGATTAGTATCGGTTAAAAATTTAGTGTTTTACAACTCTAACTTTTTGTGTATTAGAATCACTTGTTACTTCAATAATGTAAACTCCATTTTCGAAATCAGTTAAATCTAATTGGAAGTTACCTGTTAAATCAGTAATGTTTTTAGTGTAAACAATTTTACCTTGAACATCAACTAAAGTAATAACAGCAGAACCTTCAATATTTAAGTTAGCAATTGTTAATACATCTTGAACAGGGTTAGGATAAACCTCTAACGCAGTGTTAGCATTTTCCTCAACACTTAAACAAGCATCAACAGTTACAGCAACAACAGCAGTATCAGAACAAGTTCCGTTATCAATCACGTAAGAGAAATTATATGTACCTGGCACAACTAATGCTGGGTATAAAATTCCATTTACTAATCCTGTTGCATTGTCATCATCAGACCAAGTTCCACCAAAATCAACAGAACCTGTTAATTCTTGAATAAGTACTACATCATGATTTACACAAGTAGTAACTGAACCGTCACCACCAGCGTTTACAGCAGGAGACCAATTGTAAATTGCAGAAACAGTATCAGATCCACAGGCATTAGCTACAACATAATCAAATGTATAATCTACACCAGCAGTTAACCCTGTTAATACTAAAGAACCATTTGAAGCAGCAAAAGCTTGAGCATTTACGTCTGTAGCATTAGGAAAGTACCATGTACCATCACCATCTGTATAACCAGTTATTGCATCAAACATATCTGTTGCACCATTAGTACAAACAGGACCTGTTACAGCAGTACCAGCAGACACCATTGGTGTACATGGAGGTCCATCAACAACATAAAAATCATCTACTAATAAATCGTTAACATAAGCATTTCCACCATTAGGTCCTTCTGACTGAATCAATCTAAATTGAGTAGTAGTTGGTAAAGAAGAAGGTACTACGTATTCAACTTTTACCCAATCAACATCATTTGCACTATATTGACCTATTTGAATCCAGTTTGTTCCGTCCCAACCTTCTAAAGTCATCACATTTTGAACATTAGCATCTCCACCAACTTCAACATTATTACTTAATATCCAATAACCAACATAAGCATTAGCTAAAGATGAATAATTAATCATAGGAGAAGTAAATTCATTTGTTCCGATTCCACCAGAAGCATCAATCCAAGCAAAATTACCAGTTCCTGAAGTATGATCAACTGATCCTGAAACACCCCATCCTGGTCCACCAGCACCAGAAGCGTTAAATGACCAACCTTCTGCACCTGTATTTGTCCAACAATTTGGTGTTGTTAATCCAGCATCAAAAGTTTCAGAATATGGTGCAATTGCAGTACCTTGTAATGTAGAGAATGTAAAAGGTCCAGCCCAACTAGATGAATCTCCAACACCACAAACACCTTGTACATAATAAGAGTAAATTCCACAAGAACCTAAACCAGTTGCATAGTATGGTGTAGCATTAGTATTTACATTACCTAATTCAGAACCTGTATTAGGCATAAATCCTGCAGTTCCCCATTCTAAATTCCATTCTGTTTCAGCACCACCTGCTTGCCATAATAAATTAGCGGCAGTGTTTGTAATATTAATTGCAGATAAGTTTGTTGGTTCAGGACAAGTTATTGTTGACATAAACGTAAACGGCCCAACCCATGTTGCTGAATCACCAGCACCACATACAGACTGCACATAAAAATCATAATTAGTACCTGCAGATAAACCTGTAATACTTGTAGTTGGAGCAGGAGTAACATTTACTAATGTACCAGCACCAGGCATAAACCCAGTCATTCCCCATTCTACCATCCATTCAGTTTCTAAAGCTCCTGCTGTCCAGTTTAAGTCAGCTGAAGTTGCAGTTACATTCGTTGTATTTAATCCCGTTACATCAAAACATGAAATTGGCGTATTAAATGTATTCGGCCCAGACCAATCTGAAGTATCTCCAGGTGCACAAACTGCAGCAACATAGAAATCGTAAGCCATATTAGGTGATAAACCTGTAACATTTGTAGGATTTGTGTTTGTTACTGAAGAAGTTCCCGTTCCTGGTGTAAATCCAGCAGGACCATATTCAATAACCCATTCAGTTTCTAAACCAGCAGTCCAAGCTAAATCAGCATCATTTGGAGAATTAACTGTTGTATTTAAAGATGTTGGTTGAGGACATGAAACTGCTGTTGTAAACATTTCTGGTCCAACCCAATAAGAAACAGTATCAGTTCCATCAGTCGTATTCAAATCACAAACAGCTCTAACATACCAGTGGTAATCAGTTGAAGCTGTTAAACCTGTTAAGTTATCACTCATAACAGCTAAGTTGTTATCTAAAGTACCTGACCCAAGTAAAAATCCTGAGAGACCGTATTCTACATCCCATAAAACTTCAGTTCCACCTTGATTCCAAGATAAAGCAGCATCAAAAGCACCAGTTACAGCTGTAACACCTGTTGGAACAGGACATAGTGGTAGAGTTGTAAATGAAAAAGGTCCAACCCACATTTCTGTTCCAGTACCACCACAATTCGTCATCACAAAATAATCGTAGTTGGAATCTGGGCTTAGTCCAGTTGCTGTAGTTGTTGTTCCAGCAACATTATTCATTGAACCTATTTCATTACCAGAACCAGCAATAAAACCAGGTGAACCCCATTGAACGTTATAATCTGTTGCACCACCTGCTGTATTCCAACTTAAATCTGCGCTAATATTAGTAATGTTTGAAACAAACAACCCTGATGGTAAAGCACAACTAATAGAGCAACTTGTTACTCCTGAAAAATCAAGTCCAGCTGCGCCGTTTGTACCGTGAGCATATAGTGTACTACCGTTATTATCAACCATTGTATATGAGGCTTCATTATTGAAACTACCTATAGACCAAGTTAAAGTTAAAACTTGCCCAGGATTAACTGTAAAAATAAATGTTCCGTTATTCCCATTAGGTAAACTATAGGGTGAGCCCGGTACTGAAACCCCGTCTAATTGAACATCTACGGCATTGCCGTTCCATCCATCACCCCAACTATCTGAGGCATTAATTGTGTAATCACATTGTGCTGCAGAGTAGAATACTCCGAGAACAAACATACTTACAATAAGTAAAATTTTCTTCATAATTTTTATTTTTTAATTAATAATTCAACGGCTAAATTAATTCAAATTTTAAGAACTCACAAATATTTTAACAATTAGTTTGCTCTTCATAAGATACATCTTAATCAATACATTATGTAGTTTAGTCGAAACAACGGCTATTCCCCTTTTATTATATACTGTTGTATAGTTGAATTATTTCTAGATATAAATATATAATTATTTATTAATAATAAATCTTTATCGTCTTTATTGGAGAAAAAACCAGATTCTTGAGGTGTAAGTGCATTAAAGTTCCCTTTTCCATCCCCTAACAACACAACACCTACCCCTGCATCATATCGTATAGTTTCAACTTCCGCTGCATAATTATTACCAACACCCACAAAATCTAGGTTACCATCATTATTTACATCAAGTACAACGCCTGCATTAATGGGTGAAATTTGAGCGTAAACAGGTAGATTATGTGTTTTAAAACTAGTTTCATTACTTAGTAGTATAGCTGAACTAAAATTTGTTGCAGAATAGTGCAGGGCTTTTTCTAAATTTTCTTTTCCGTAAATTTTTTCTAAATCAGCAACAGCAAATTGGTCATAAGTAGGGAATTTCTGGGAAACAAATGGCATTTGTTCACTTGAACATTGTTTACCACGCACAGGATAACACACATTATTTTGATATTTACCTAACACAATATCATAAGTTCCTGACCCATCAAAATCATGACAGTAAATTTCTAACGGAAATTCATTCGTTGGATGGAATTTGTTGTTTTCTCCTAGATTACCAACTATATAATCATTTTTTCCATCACTATTAAAGTCTCCTTTTGTGATTGACATCCACCAACCAACATCATTTGGATTTCCATATTTTGAAGTAACATTTGTAAATACGCCATTGTTATTTTGAAAAAATGAAACTGGCATCCATTCCCCTACACAAATTAAATCTAAATCTCCATCTTGATCAAAGTCGTCAAAAATTGACTGAGTAATTAACCCTGGCCCCATTAAATCTTTAGAATTATTTGTGACATCCACTAATTTTCCGTTTTGATTTTCTAACAAATAAGATCTTGGTGCAAAAGGGTAAAATCCTGGCGTCTGTCTGCCACCAATAAATACATCAACATCACCATCTTGGTCGTAATCAGCAACAGCCAATCTTTGTCCAGATGTTTCCATAAACGGTAATTCATCTGAATGGTTAACAAAATTTCCTTTTCCGTCATTAATATATAATTGGTCATATAAGTTTTTAGAGCGAATTTCATATTCATTTCCGCCACTGATAACATACAAATCTAAATCTCCATCATTGTCAATATCAAAAAATTCAGAGTCCATTTCTTCTCTTTGTTTTTGTTGACTCCAAGGTCCTTTTTTCATAGAAAAACTGCCATCTTTATTCTGGATAAATAGTTGACCTGAGAATCCTTTAGAACCAGATATATAAATATCTTCTAAACCGTCTCCATTAATATCTCCACTTGACATAAATGGTCCTAATTGAGACATTTTATTTGGTAATAGTACTTCTTTTTCAAAATCATTAACAAAGTATTCTTGATGTTTAAAATTAAGTTTATCATTTACCTTTTTAAAAAGAAAATTTTGAGGAATCTGATTAACATATTTTTGTTTTTCTACCTTTTTATACTCTACACTAAACAATTGATTTGGCTTTACTTCTTTCAAAATCGTTTGTTCTCCTGTTGTCCAAATAATTTCAATTTTATCAATTTTATTGTTTCCAAGTCCAAAATGTAAAAGGGGTTCTACGGATGATTGATACCCTCTGGTTGGCTGCAATTCTTGATATTGAATTTCTTTATTAGTTAAATGAATTTTTACTTTTGTACCAACGGCTAAAATTTTGTTCTTAGTTAATTTGATTCTTATATAATTATTTTCAGAAACAAGGTTGTTTTGAAGAATTGATGAGGTTTCGTCCATATTATTGATGACCAAATCTATATCTCCATCATTGTCAAAATCTGCATAAGCTGCACCATTTGAATTTACTGGTGTTTTTAAGTTCCATTCATCCATTTTTTTGTCAAAACGTAAATCTCCACTATTTTTATAGATGTAATTAACCATTTTATTTGAAGGCATCAGTTGTATTTTTTTATCAAAATCCATTTCTTTTTTTCCTCCATTGGTTTGTCGCATATAGTCGTTATCTCGTGCATCTCTTAAATAGCCATTAGAAATAAACAAATCTTTATAGCCATCATTATAAAAATCTACAAACAAAGGTGCCCAGCTCCAATCTGTTTTTGACACTCCTGCCATTTGGGCAACCTCAGAAAATGTACCATTACCATTATTCATTTGTAAAGTGTTGAACATGTACTGATGATGCCAGCCAACACTCACAACATCCCAAAATCTTTTAGTGCTCATTCCTCCCATATTCTTTTTTGACCGAACATGGTCTTCACTTACCATATCAACTGTAAACACATCTAAAAAGCCATCATTATTAAAATCAGCAACATCATTACCCATTGCAAAATTAGAGAGGTGTTTCATTTGTTTTAATACTTCATCTGTAAATGACCCATCTCCATTATTTATGTATAAGTGGTCAGGAGCCATATAGTCATTTGATACATACAAATCAATAAAGCCATCATTATTAACATCTGCAGAGGTACACCCTAAGCCGTACGCATGATTTGACATACCTGCTTTTTTTGTAATATCAATAAATTTACCTTTTTGATTTTCAAGCATTACATCACTGTCAGCACTTCCTGTAGGTGAGTTAATTAAATCTTTAATCAAACCAACAGATAATTTTTCCTCCGTATTATCTTTTAGTGGATGATTTATCACATACAGATCCAAATCACCATCATTGTCGTAATCAAAAAAAGTGGCTTGGGTGGTTTTTCTATCCACATCAACACCATATTCTTTTCCTTTTTCGGTAAACGTATTGTTTTGGTTATTAATGTACAATAAATTGCTTCTCATATCTTTTAAATCATCCGGTCCTGATCGGCACACATAAATATCCAACCAACCGTCTTGGTTCACATCAATCATTGACACCCCTGTATGCCAACCTTCAGCAGATTTATCACCAATTGCTTTTTCAGTGATGTCTTCAAATATCATTTCTCCTTTATTCAAATATAGCTTATCGGAAACTTGATTACCCGTAAAATAAATATCGGTTAAACCGTCATTATTAATATCACCCACAGCAACACCGCCTCCATTATACATATACTCGTAATTAAAATAATTAAACGAATCAGTTTCGGTAATTGAATTCGTAAAATCAATACCGGTTTCTTGAGCAGTTAGAGTTTTAAAAGACATTGATTCCTCAAACTCTTTTCCTGCTTGATTGTCAATATTGTTATTATTATCAGAGCAGGAAATTGATAGACTAAGGACAAATCCAGTAATAATTAGGTTAAAATAGTCCATTATGAGGTAGTTTTTTCATTCGAAATTACAAAAAATTATTAAATTGAAACTGTTAAATCAATAAAACATACAGATTAAACTGTAGATGAAGGGAGGCTTAATGCAATTTAAAATGATTCAAAATTAGAGTTTTTCAAAAAAAATACTATATTTAACCCAACCATAACTGTTATAAACTTGAATAATCTCCCTAAAATCACTACTACTGTAGGTACATTTACCAAAATGGACGAGCAAGTTGGTTTAGTAAAATATAATGGCCGAACAGATGTTACTTTAGAGGAACTTATTGATTTCCTTGAAAAAATTTACGTTTTAATGAAAAACAAACCATTTTATTTAATCAATGATTTAATTGATAACTATGGAGGGTTTTCAAATGAAATATGGAAATATTTAGCCAATGACAAAACATTTAACACTCGGATTATTCGTTCTATTGTGATTTCAAATCATTTGGGAATAAGAATACAATTAAACTTTTTTGTTAAAATATTAAAACCAAAGTTTAAAGTCACTATGGTTAAATCAACTGAAAAAGCCTATTTATTAGTGGAATCTTTAAAAGACCATTCAAACTCTAATCGGATTTTAACGTTGTAGTGGCATATTTTCAGTATTTTTGCTGAATGAACTTAAATAAAATAGCGTTTTCATTAATCATAAGCATTTCTGTTATTACCATTTTGGTTGTAGGAAAAGATTTTATTATTCCCATGATTCTCGCCTTACTTATTTGGTTTTTAATTAAGGAAATTAGAAATTACGCAGGTAAACTCCCGTTAATTGGAAAAAAATCCCCGAAATGGTTATTGAGTATATTATCTACACTGATTTTATTTAGTGTTTTTGGATTTGTAATCAATGTTTTGATTGGTAATATTAATAATTTAACTAACAATATTGATGATTACGAAAAAAACGTTAATCAAATAAACAGCCAACTTATCACTCAATTTAAGGTTGACTTTTTAAGTATGTGGTCAAATTACATTGGTGAATTTGATTTCACTAGTTTATTAAAAGACCTTTTAAATTCGTTAACCGACCTTTTTGGGAATGCCTTTATGATTGGTTTATATGTTTTATTTTTGTTTTTTGAAGAATCTGCTTTTACACCAAAATTAAAAGCCCTTTATCCAAATCAATTAAAACGAGAAGAAACAAGTGTAACTCTCGAAAAAATCAATACCTCAATCAGTAAATATATAACTCTAAAAACTATTGTAAGCATTATTACAGGAACGGCAAGTTATATTGCGCTTTCCATTATTGGCGTTGACACACCATTATTTTGGTCTTTTTTAATTTTTATTTTGAATTACATTCCAACAATAGGATCTTTAATCGCTACTTTATTTCCTGCAACTATTGCTTTATTACAATTTGGTGATTTGACACATTTTTTTGTTGTTTTAGGTGTGATTGGATTTATACAGGTTATTGTAGGCAATATAATCGAGCCCAAAATGATGGGTAATACTTTAAATGTAAGTTCACTTGTTGTTATTTTATCTTTAAGTTTTTGGGGATTAATTTGGGGGATAACCGGCATGGTTTTAAGTGTACCAATTACAGTCATCATTATTATTTTATTTTCACAATTTGAATCAACAAAAGCGATCGCTATTTTATTGTCAGAGAAAGGTCAAATTAATTAAAAAGTAAAACCTTATTTAGGAAATAAACATTTATATTTTATTCATACACCTTCATTTAAAATAGATGACAATATTGACCATTGATAACATAAAAAATAAAACCATTTTAATCTCTCCACTTGATTGGGGATTTGGTCATACAACTCGGTGTGTTCCAATAATCGATTTACTTTTAAAAAATAATAACACGCTTATTTTTGCAGGTAATACAGCCCAATTAACTTTTATTAAAATTGAATTTCCCCACATTGAAACAACTCACATAGAGGGGTACAATATTAAATTATCTTCTAAAAAATCAACTTACACACAACTTGCAACACAAAGTAAGTCAATTATAAAAGCCATTAAAAGCGAATCTAAATGGGTCAATAATTACATAAAAACAAAAGCAATCGACCTTATTATTTCAGACCATAGATATGGGTTTAGACATCAAAACATAGAATCAATTTTTTTAAGTCACCAGCTTAATTTATACGTACCTTTTTTTAAAACAATTGTAAACACAAAGTTGAGAACATACATTAATCAGTTTAGTAGTTGTTGGATTTATGACGATCAAAAAATTAATCTTGCAGGTGAATTGTCGCACCCAAAAAAAATAAAAATCCCCTACTCTTATATTGGTTTGCATACGCGTTTTTCAGTTAAAAAAACTCATAAAATATACGATTACCTTATTATTATAAGTGGTCCAAGTCCAGAGAATACTTATTTTTTAAACACAATAGAGGAAAAGATAAAAAAATCGACTTTAAAAATTTCAATTGTAAGTACTATACAGTCTGTAAATCATCTCAAAACGGTAGATTATTTTTATAAACCGACATCAAGCAAACTAAATGATTTAATTAATAAGTCTAACTGCATTGTTTCAAGAAGTGGCTACACCACACTTATGGATTTATTTTTATGCCATAAAAAAGCCATTTTAGTTCCCACCAAAGGTCAATACGAGCAAGAATATTTAGGAAAAAATGTTAATTGTAGTTTTTTTGAATTTGTGAGTGAATTCAAACCTGAACAAGATGAATAAGCAAATCATTAACTAAAACAGCAACAATCCAGTTATGAAAATAACACCCCCAACTAAAAATAAAACGAGAGTATAAGGCAAAATATCTTTTGCTTTTAAACCCGTAATTCCTAACAAAGGTAATGCCCAAAAAGGCTGTAACATATTGGTTAATTGATCTCCGTAGGCTAACGCCATTATTGACTTTGATAAACTCACCCCTAATTCTTGTGCAGCAGATATAATAACGGGTCCTTGTACTGCCCATTGGGCACCTCCACTGGGAACAAACACATTTACAAGTCCTGCTGAAACAAAAGTTAGAATAGGAAATGTTGTTTCGTTTGAAACAGTAACAAAGCTATCCGAGATTTGAATAATCAATCCCGAACCAACCATTAATCCTAAAATTCCAAAATAAAGAGGGAACTGTAATAAAATACCAGTTGCACCAGAAATAGCAGTATTGGCTGCTTTTAAAAACTCGGCAATACTTTTATGCATTACAAATGCAAAACCAAACAGGGTAAAATTGATGTAATTTGGGGTAATAAATTTGAGTGAAAAATATTCTGGTAATATAATCGCCTTGTAAAATGCATAAAGCAAAAACAATAGTCCTAAAGCAAGGCTAAATATTCGACTGTGGTCTAATTTTTCGGCCCCTTCAACAAGTTTTGTTTCTTGTTTATCGACTTTAGCTAATTGTGGTAAATTTGGGTGACTTTTATGTTTTTTACCCAACAGATACATTATACCTGATAAAATTATAATTAACATCAGCGACACTGAGATATTCATTGTTGAAAAAACAGTTGATTCAAACGGAATAAAATCGGGTAATTTAAAAGTGTGAGGTGTATTTTCTAATAGAGTTTCTAAATTCCCAGGTTCTGCTGCTTTAATAGGTGCTGAACCCGAAATACCTCCGTGCCATACCATCAAACCAGAATAAGCAGCTGCACCAATCAGACCATAATTTAACTTCTGATTATTTTGAGAGAATTTCTCACCCACTTTTCGTGCTAAAACAGCACCAAAAATTAAACCCAACCCCCAATTAAATAAACTGACTAGAATTGTAGTTACTGTAATAATTGCAGCCGCATTTGAGGTTGTTGTACAGTACCTAGTTATCCGATTAATTAAATTTGAAATAGGTGTTGTAAGTGCTAAAACATGTCCCAAAACTAACATTAACATCATTTGAAAAGTAAAATAGAGCCCTCCACCAGATGTATTCCATAATCCATTTTCCCAATCGGATAAAAGTTTTAAGGCATAATTTTGTTTTTCCTTCCCGTCAGGAAATGTAAAAAACCATGCAATAAAAAAAGTAATTACAGTTAATAGTATTGCAATAGTAAATGGACTTGGTAGCAATTTTTTATAAGCTGATGCAAATTTGTTGGCAAAACTCATAGTTTGGTGTTTTAAACAAAAAAATCCTCAACTAATCTAATAGTGAGGATTTTTTTAATTCTTAATTTTTTAATCTTAATAGAACATTGCTAATCCAGCATTTGATGATGTTACTGGATTAACAATTAATACTGGAATTCCAGCATCATTTGTTAACATATTTTGTTCATGTTTAGCTCCAAAAGTTCCTAAAACTTGATTTTTTTGAATGTTCATAATCGCAATTAAATCCGCTCCAATTTTTTGAGCATGTTTAATTACTTCATTGTCGAAATCTTTTGCTGGGGCAACTTCAGTAGTTACACTAATATTACGTTCGGCAAAAAATTTATTAGCAAAAATAATGTTTGCTTTTACAGTATGTAATAAATATTCATCTTTTTCGTCAGGAATAATAACATGTACTCTAGAATTGAAATATTTTGCCATATTTGCTACTACAGTCAATTTTTGTTTAGTTTCTTTATGTAAATCTAAAGGCACCACAATATCATCATATCCATCAGTTGCAATATTGTCATTTTGAACAACTATAAAAGGCACAGCAGATTGAGTAATTACTTTTAAAGCATGACTTCCTCTAACATGTTGCCAACCATGAGCTCCATGCGTCCCCATAAAGATTAACTCAGCTCTCAATTCTGATGCAAAATCTCCAATATCATCAAAAATATTTCCAACACGTGTATGTGGAATTAAATTAATATTTTTTGGGTTTGGAAAAGATGAGATTAATTTTTCAAATTTATTCTTAGCAGAAGAAATATCTCCTTTTTTCTCAACAACGTGTAATAAGTGCACTTCTGCATCTACAACTTCAGCTGTTACAATGGCATGTTTTAAGGCAGCATCAGCTACTTCTGTAAAATCATGAGGTACGATTAATACTTTTTTACTCATAATAGATTTGTTTCTTTGGTTTTAAGTTCGTGCAAATTTATAGATTACATCTATAATAGCCGATTAAATTAGCAATAAAAAATCATTTAATCGTAATTTTTTTTCGTTTTCTTTTTTTTAAATAAGCATTTGTAAATATTGAAGCTATTATTATCATCCCACCAATATAAAATCCAATACTCATTTTTTCTTTACTTGGGTTTAATAAAACAGCTATAATTATAGTATAAATTGGCTCCATATTAATACTAATACTCACCGTAAAAGGTGATAAAAATTTCATAACCCATACACTTACTAAAAATGCAACAGTTGTACAAACAATTCCTAAAACAAACAGTAAAGCCCAGTCATTTGAAGAAATTTCAAACAGTTTACTGTTTATTTCTGAAAAAAATAAAAGGATAATAAAAGACACTAATAACGCACCTAACATTTCAATTTTTGTGATTAAAAATGGAGACACAGTTTTTATTAATTTTCCGTTTAACACTGAAAATAATGCTGCTAAAAAAGCAGAAATTAATCCAAAAACAATTCCTTTTATATACTGAATTTCAAAACCAAAAATTATAATAATTCCAATTAAAATAAAAAGACTAATCACAATTTCGCTTAACGCAATTTTTCTTTTAAAAAATATGGGTTCTAAAAAAGACACAAATAGAGTCGTCATTGACATACAAACCACTCCAATTGAAACAGTACTCACTTTTATGGCATGAAAAAATGTAAACCAATGTAAACCAACAATTACCCCTACTCCAAGAATATAAAAAATTTTAATAGGAGTTAATCTACTTATTGATTTTATAAAAAACCCGGCCAATAATAAGGATGTAAAAGCAATTAATGTTCTAAAAAAAACAATTTTAGAAGAAGACAAGTTAATTTCGTCACCTAAAATACCTGTTAATCCCCACACCAAAACTATAGTATGTAAAATAAATTGGTATTTTATATTTTTTGACATAAAAAAATCCCTCTTAAATAGTTAAGAGGGACAAATGTATTTTTTTATTTTAGAATTGCTATTTTATTGCTTCTTTTTTCTTAATCACTTCTTGAACTTTTTCTTTTTGAGTTGAAATTTCTTTTTCTTTATCCTCTTGTTGCGTTTTATTTTTCTCAATATCTTCTTCAGCTTTTTTAATCTTCTCTTGAAAATCTTTAATGTCTTTTTCGCTTTGTTCTTTTGCTTTTTTAAGATCATCTAATTCTTTTTCTCTTTCTTTAAGAATTTTTTCTTCAGCTTTTACATCTTGTTCAACTACATTTTTTGCTGCTTTTACCCCAAAGGCATACAGCTTTTTTTCAATAATTTTAAACTGAGCACCGTGCTCACCTGAGTTTAAAAAAGCACCTCCTAAATCAATTGCAACCGAAACCGTTGCCCCTCCATCAGCAATGTCTTCAACTTTTGCATATACATCAAAAGTATTTTTTCCCATTTCTTTTAATTTGCAGTCATCAACAAAAATAAAATCTTTGTTTTTATAGCTCCCTTTCCATGACTTTAACTCGTCTTTCAACTCTTTTTCAATCATTTTCTTGTCTCCGTAAGGTATTGTGATATAAAATCCCTCATGACTTCCATTAACATTAACATTTTTACCTTCTACTTTAATTTGTGCAAAAGTTGAAATTGATATTATTGAAATAAATAGTGTAAATAGTGTTTTCATATTGTTTAATTTTTCTTAAAAATAATTATTTACAACCGATATACAAAATTAATACCAAATTTTTTAACCAATTTTCGACCAAATAGATGTTTATTGTTTTTTAACTCCTGAATTTATTCTGTTATTTATGGTGTCTAATGCTGATTCATAAATTCCAAAAAGAGTGTCTGGTTGATGAGAATAGTACTTTAAATTTTCTTTAAATATTGACTTATTGATGTTGTGATTCTCAAAAACAAAATACGTTGCCGAATCTAATGCGTTTGCATAAACCTGTTTGCGTTGAAACATATTATTATAATGCGATTCTAAAATTTGAACATCAACAATCACTCCTATTAATTGGGATTTATTGAGTAAAATAGAAGGTTGTTCTATTGGTTGTTTTGACTCACACCCCAAAATAAAAAATGAGACTAATATGTAAAACGATTTATTCACTATCTTTCAAACGTTAATCTCATCCCTGTATTGCCTTCTATAATTTGATTGTTTTTATAAACTACATTCCCATTTACAAAAGTCATATTAATTGAATGGTCAAATGTTTCACCTTCAAATGGTGACCATCCACATTTATAAAGTAAGTTCTCTTTAGTCACAGTATGGGATTTATTTGGATCAACCACTACTAAATCGGCAAAATACCCCTCTTTAATATAACCTCTTTTTTCGACTTGAAAACATATAGCTGGAGCATGGCTCATTTTTTCGACTGCACGTTCTAAACTAATTTTACCCTCATTTACTTTTTGTAATATTGCCAAAACAGCATGTTGAACCAATGGTCCTCCTGATGGCGCTTTAAAATAGTTATTCGTTTTTTCTTCTAAAGTATGGGGTGCGTGGTCGGTTGCTAAAATATCAATTTTATCTTCATTCAACGCTTTCCAAATGGCATCTTGATCGGTTTGACTTTTTACGGCTGGGTTCCATTTTATAAACATTCCTTTTTTATCATAATCTTTATCGGTAAACCAAAGATGGTGCACACAAGCTTCTGCTGTAATTTTTTTGTCTTTTAATGGGATTGAATTGTCAAATAAATCCATTTCTATTGCACTTGATAAATGTAAAATATGTAAACGTGTGTCGTATTTTTTTGCCAATCGCACAGCTAATGATGAAGAAATATAACAAGCTTCAGCACTTCTAATTTCAGGGTGATATTTAACTGGCATATCGTCTCCGTATTTGGCTTTGTAATCGGCTAAATTTTTACGGACTGTTGCTTCATCTTCACAATGTGTTGCAATTAACATTTTACACTTTGAAAAAATATTTGTTAATGTGGTTTCGTTATCCACCAACATATTTCCGGTTGAGGAGCCCATAAATACTTTAACTCCACACACTTTTTTAGGGTCTGTTTTTAAAACTTCATCAATATTGTCGTTACTGGCACCCATAAAAAAAGAATAGTTTGCAATCGACACTTCACTTGCTCTTGTATATTTATCTTCTAAAAGTTCTTGAGTTAAGGCGTTGGGAACTGTATTTGGCATTTCCATAAAAGTTGTTATTCCTCCTGCAACAGCCGCCCTGCTTTCGGTGGTTAAATTTGCTTTGTGTGTTAAACCTGGTTCTCTAAAATGAACTTGGTCGTCAATCATTCCTGGAATCAATAACTTACCATATAAATCAATAACTTTTGCCGATTCATCTGATATATTTTTGCCGATTTTTTGAATAAATTGACCCTCTATTAATACGTCTGCTACATATTTTTGACCTTCATTTACAATTGTTCCGTTTTTTAAGAGAATTTTTGACATAAATTTATTATTTGTATGAGTATAAAACCTTGACCTAACAAAGGTAGTAGAATGTAACTATTTTAAGACTGAATTTTATTTGATTTTTTAACAAAGTCTAAAACTTGTTATTTTTTTTGTAATTTTGAAGTCGTATGGAATCAAAAAACACACAGCCTAACAACCCTTTACATGGTGTTAAATTAGCAGATATTTTAGAACATTTAGTTGAAGAGTATGGATGGGAACGATTAGGTGAAAAAATTAACATACGTTGTTTTAATCATGAGCCTACTATAAAATCTAGCTTAAAATTTTTAAGACGAACCCCTTGGGCTAGGCAAAAGGTTGAAGATTTATATTTAGATTCAATAAAATGGTAACATCAATTAAATCGTCACAACAAAGATAGACACTCCAAGACATGTGGAGCAAAACTATTTTACATCCTACTTAGCGGGTTAATTCTTTAATTAACCTTGTTTGAAGTAAACAACTTACACACAAGAAAGGATTCTTGCGGTAGCCGTAAT
>Ga0316206_1001552_pt1 | contig 19494 bp, 21 predicted proteins | sample 6monthpyrite_MG_FD_204942 | JGI IMG/M metagenome (GOLD analysis project Ga0316206, IMG submission 204942) | Microbial mat bacterial communities from mineral coupon in-situ incubated in ocean water Damariscotta River, Maine, United States -... | ecosystem: Environmental > Aquatic > Marine >... | reverse complement strand
GCACAACTCTTGGTGGTCTCAATCAGGGGACAGAGCGCTAAAAAGCAGCGGTCTTTCCCCGAGGGATATGTTCCTTAACAGGGCAACTGAGCATCGAGATTAACAATAAACGCAAGTGTCCGCTTCTGGTTGGTTTGAGTCATTGCCTACTGTCAGATGACGTCTGAGCCAGACAAGTGATGCTGAACAAGTAATGCGTGTACAATTTATGAATTGGGCAGAATCCAGTTAGGTCTGGGATAGTGGCAGGTGTAACCATTTGGAATGCGCTCAAGGTAATCTTGATGCTCAGGTTCAGCTTCCCAAAAATCGGATGCTGCACTGACTTTGGTGGCTACTGGTCCCGGCCATAAATTTGATGCATCAATATCTTTAATTGTTTGCAGGGCAATATTTTTCTGCGCTTCTGATGTGTAAAATATTTCTGATCGATAAGATGCTCCCTGATCATTGCCTTGTCGATCGAGCGTTGATGGGTCGTGAATCTGGAAAAAACAAGTCAATATGTCGCGGTAACTAATCAGTGAATGATTAAAGATAATGTCGATGGCTTCAGCATGGTTGCCGTGATTTCGATAAGTGGCATTGGCAACCTCACCGCCGGTATAACCTACGCGGGTAGACTCTACCCCGGGCAGTTTACGAAACAAATCCTGCATGCCCCAGAAGCAGCCACCGGCTAGTATTGCGCGTTCAGTTGACATGATGAATCCTCGTTATTTGTTCGTTTAACCGAATAATGTTATTCGTTTTTAAAGTCAAACCAACCACGCCTGATTGAAGTGAGCTATTCGTAAACATTAATTTTTATTGTTCTAGTCCTGCAGCAAGTGTAGCAAATATAGCTTCTATTTTGTATGTAAGGCTGGTTTTTAGTTGATCTCTATACCGACATCTTTTGTTAAATATATCATCTGTCTGTGCGCGCAAGTGATTTTATACATACGTGAAGGCGTTAATAATCTTTAAAACCTCTTATTCCCTGTAACCCTCCACCGTGTATTGCTAATAACTTACTGCCGGGCTTGAAGTAGTCCTGCTGAATTAAATCGAAAATACCCCAAAGTAATTTCCCGCTGTAGACGGGTTCAAGTTGAATGTTATGATCGCGTTTAAATGTGTTTATAAAATCATTCAGTTCATTCGTGGTTTTTGCAAATCCACCGAAATGGTAATCGTGATTGATTTTCCAATGAGTGGAGATAGCAGTGGATACTGCAGGTTGTTTTTTTAGTGAGATTAAACTGTCGCTGATATCCTGATCGAGTTGAGGGTTTTTCATGACCGCAAAACCTAATAATTGTGTTTGAGGATTTGTATTGTGCTCAATGAGTGAGCTAAACATAGTGCCGCTGCCAATTTCACAACAAATAAAATCATAGTTGTCCTGTAGCTCGGATAATATTTCAGCACAGCCTTTTTTACCCTCAGCATTATTTCCACCTTCGGGGATTAAATAATATTCGCCGAACTCCTGTTTTAAATTTTTTAAAAAAGCAGCAACGTTTTTTTGCTTGTACTCAATACGCGTAATAAATTTTAAATGCATACCCCAGTCAGTAATATCCTGTAAGCAGGGGTTGAGTGGTGATGGTGCTTCTCCGCGAATGATGCCAATGGATTGAATGCCGAGCTGGTTTGCTGCGTAGGCTAAAGCGTGTAAGTGGTTTGAGTAGGCGCCACCAAAACTTAAAATTGTTTGGCTGTTATTTTTTTGAGCGTTGATTAAATTATATTTGAGTTTACGCCATTTATTGCCCTGAATAACGGGGTGAATTAATTCATCGCGTTTAATAAATAGTTGTATTTCTTTTTTGCTTAAAAGGGGGTGGTTAATTGGTGTAACAGGGGATGAAAGTTGTAGAGTAGAAAGAATATTCAATGAACTGAGTCATGTTTTTCGGGTGTCTATTCAGGCTTTGATACCTGCAATAGTCACCCGTGGATATAAGAAAGAGAAATGTATTATTTAGCGACTACGTGCAATACGGTTGTGTATTCAAAATACACCGTGCGGTCATCATAAACCCAGCGACTAATCGGTGGCTGGCCGATGCCAGATATAATTTCACCTGGCTGCCCCAGTTCATTTTTAACTTTATCGGTTGACATGCCGCGGCGTGGAAAATCGAGAATTTTTACCGCCACGATGTCTGATGATTGATCAATATCGAGTACATCTCCCTGTTGAGTGTCCTGTGTGTATTCCTCGGGCGTGAAATTTTCTACGGGCTCTGCTGTCGCGGGTGTATAAGGTTCAGCGATTTCGTCTTGCACAACATCTACTGGTTCAGGGGCAGGAACGGGCGCTACGTCAGCTGGGGCTGGTTGGCTGGCTGTGGTGTCGTCTATGGATACCGGCTCAGCTACAACGGGTTCTTCATCTGCCCAGGGGCTTTTTGCGAGCAGCTGCGCACTGGATAAAGCTAAAATAATCAGCGTTGTAATTTTCAATGTTAGTTTTGTCATGGTATTTACTATCTGCTATTTATTACAGTAATTTATTTTAGCCCTTTTTTATAAAAAATACAGGTGCTTAGCATGATTAATTCATGGGTTTTCGAGTTTTTTGTGGTTTATATGGCAAATTTTTTAGGTGTGCTGAGTATCTGGCAGGCGTTTAGCGGCGGTTTAGCAGTAGCCTGGTTGTGTTTCTAGTTGTGTTTCTGTCTGTGTCTCTGTCTGTGTCTCTGGCCGTGGTGTCTGGCTGGGTATTCTGAACAAATACAGTCAAAAACTAGTTAATATAATCGAAAACTGATAGAAGGTGATCGCATTTTGGAATCATAAATTAGTTATTTAGTAAGGTGTTAATAAGTGAGCTTATTGACCAAGGCGAACATTTAGAGAGTCACTTGAGATGCCTTCTTTCACCCTGAAGCGGACGTTCGTTTTTTACTTTATTAACGTTGAATACTGGGATTTAGTTGAATATTGGGATTTAGTTGAATATTAGGATTTATAGGTGCAGGTATTCAGTTTCTTGCAATAGAGCAAACTGCTCTCGTAACTCGAGAATGTGCTGTTCCCAGTAATTTGGCGTATTAAACCATGGGAAATTCAATGGAAAACTGGGGTCGGACCAGCGCCTGGCTAGCCAGCTGGCGTAGTGCATCAGGCGCAGGCTGCGCAGGGGTTCGATCAGGCGTAACTCGGCTGGGTCGAGTTCGGCAAATTCAAAATAGCCATCGAGTACGTGGTTGAGCTGCTGTTGCTGTTCATTTCGATCACCGCTTAGTAGCATCCAGATATCTTGAATCGCGGGGCCACTGCGGCAGTCATCAAAATCGACGAAGTGTGGGCCTGCATCCGTCCACAGAATATTGCCACTGTGGCAATCCCCATGGAGGCGAATGGATTGTGTGGTTTGTGTATCAAAACGCTGCTTGAGTAGCTCAATTAAATCATCACTGAGTGTTTGGTAGGCTGCTAACAGGTAATCGGGGATAAAGTCATTGTCGAGTAAAAAAGCCGCGCTATCGATAGCAAAGTCTTTTACGGATATGGCAGGGCGGGTGATAAATGGCTTGCTGGCACCGGCTAGATGAATGCGACCTAAAAATCGGCCGATCCATTCTAAATGCTCTGAATTGTCTAACTCAGCAGTGCGCCCGCCTTTTTGTGGATAGAGTGCGAAGCGAAAATCATGATGTGTGTGTAAGCTTTGCTGGTTAAATTGCAGGGGAGCCACCACCGGGATTTCTAAATTGGCCAGTTCGCGAGTGAAATTGTGCTCTTCCTGAATTTGCTCATTACTCCAGCGATGTGGGCGATAGTATTTCCCGATGATTTTAGGGCCGTATGTAGCACGCTTTTCCGTGTCGTCTTCCAGGCCTATCTGGTAAACCCGATTTTCATAGGAGTTGAGGGGGAAGATGCGCGCATCGCTTTGCAGGCCCAGTGATTCAACAGAGTCAATGATTAGGTCGGGGTCTAGCTTTTCGAAATCATGGCTTGTGGGTGGCTGTTGCATAAATGGGTGGTGTTAACTCGGTGTGGGATTCCGTTTGAGATTCCGTGTGAAATTTCGTGTGAAATTCGTGGGAGCAGCTGTTTGCGCCTGCAGTACTAGCACTGCAGGCGCAAACAGCAAGCTCTCTAGAAATTAGCCCTTAAATTTACTCAGTACCAAGGTCGCATTGGTGCCGCCAAAACCGAAGTTATTGGTCATCACGGTATTGAGTTCAGCATTATCTACGCGTTTAGTGACGATGGGCATGTCAGCGACCTTTTCATCCAGTGTATCGACATTCGCGGATGCCTGAATGAAATTGTTCTGCATCATTAGCAGGCAGTAAATGGCTTCCTGAACACCGGCTGCACCCAGTGAGTGACCACATAAAGATTTGCTTGAGCTAAATGGCGGAACATTTTCACCAAAGACTTCTTTAATTGCACCGGTTTCAGCAACATCACCTACCGGAGTGCTGGTGCCATGGGTGTTAATATAATCAATGGGTGCATCTACGGTTGCGAGTGCTTGCTGCATGCAGCGTACCGCGCCTTCTCCGGATGGCGCGACCATATCCAGACCATCCGAGGTAGCGCCATATCCGACTAACTCGGCATAAATGTTTGCACCACGGGCTTTAGCGTGCTCAAGCTCTTCGAGTACCACTACGCCGCCACCGCCAGCGATAACAAAACCATCACGGTCTGCATCGTAAGTGCGCGAGGCTTTGTCGGGGGTTTCGTTATATTTAGAAGACAGGGCGCCCATGCCGTCAAATAACATGCTCATCGCCCAATGCTCTTCTTCACCACCACCGGCAAAGATAATATCTTGTTTGCCCAGTTGAATCTGTTCCATGCCGTTGCCGATACAATGGGTACCGGTGGCACAAGCGGAGCTGATAGAGTAGTTAACGCCTTTTATTTTAAAAGGCGTAGCCAAACAGGCTGAGATGGTGCTCGACATGGTGCGGGTGACCATATAGGGTCCCACACGACGAATGCCTTTTTCACGCAAAATATCGGCTGCCAGTACCTGGTTTTCAGGTGAGCCGCCGCCAGAGCCGGCAATTAAGCCGGTGCGAGGGTTGGACACTTGTTCTTCAGTCAGCCCCGAATCTTCAATTGCCTGTTTCATGGCGATATAGGTAAAAGCCGCCGCATCGCCCATAAAACGTTTAGTTTTGCGGTCAATATGCTCATCCAGGTCAAGATCTATCGAACCGGCAACCTGACTGCGCATGCCCATTTCTTTGTATTTTTCCTGGAACTTAATGCCAGAACGACCTTCACGTAATGATTCGGTTACCGTTTGTTTGTCATTTCCCAGACAGGAGACAATACCAAATCCAGTTATTACAACTCGTTTCATTGAAATACTTACCTAAAAGTTATCAGTTGAGCTAAACAGACCAACCCTGAGGCCTTTAGCTGAATAAATTTCGCGCCCATCAACCATGACAAGGCCATCTGCAATACCTAGAATTAAACCACGGGCAATGACCCGCTTAATATTAATCTGGTAACTGATTTTCTTAACCGTTGGTAATACCTGGCCAGAAAACTTAACTTCACCCACGCCCAGTGCTCGACCTTTACCGGGATGACCTTTCCAGCCAAGATAAAAGCCCACCAGTTGCCACATGGCGTCTAACCCTAAGCAGCCAGGCATCACCGGATCGCCAGGGAAATGGCATTCGAAAAACCACAGGTCAGGGTTGATGTCCAGCTCGGCCTGAATCTGGCCTTTATCAAAAGCACCACCGTCTTCGCTTATCAGGGAGATACGGTCCATCATTAGCATTTTATCAATGGGAAGTTGTGCGTTTCCTGGACCAAACAATTCCCCGTGTCCGCATTTAAGTAGTTCTTCCCTGGTGTATGAACTTTGATTCGTCATTAGTTTAATTGGCCTTCAACGGTTTCGAATATCCTGATGAGTCAGTGGTTATTTGTAAAAAGAGACTCAATTTTACAGGATTCTATTTTGGGAGGGAATTGTAACGGAAATAAGTGAATGATGGTATGGCTGATAGTGGCCGAATAAGCATAAAAAAAAGATGGATTGACTTTTATGAGGTAGTTAAAAAGCGGCCCTGAGAGACTTGGTCCTATGTTACTCGATCATATTAAACGTGTTCCTATGAAATTCAGCCCCGAGAAAACTCAGGGCTGAATAGGGGTATCAGAGCGTAATATTGAAAGAAGGCTAACTAATCAGTATAAAACTTTTGCTGAAACTTAATTTTTGCAACCAGCGTTTCGCCCTCTGGGGTCGCCTTAATCTCAAATTTTAATGTTTCATGATTAGACACCTGTGATTGGGCCAGATAATAAATGGCTTCACCATCGTGTATTTCTTTAAATTGCAGGTCTTTAACCTGTCCGGTTAAGTTGCTAGCAAACCCGCTCACTTTAGCTTTTACCGGGCGGGTCACGTCGCCGTCTTTTTTCTGTACGGTTATGTTTACCACCATTCTATTGTTACGACGCGTCAGTGAATAGGCTTTGGCTATTTCTGGCGTCAAAGTGTCGCTGCGAAAAGAATTATAGTGGACTACATAATTACCAAACTGTTTAGAATTTTCGGCAAACAGATTGGCTGAAAACAGGATGCAAAACAGTATCAATAAACGGCTTGTGTACTTTGTCATATTTCTACTCTCTCTCTTGCGGGGATATAGGTTTATGTATACCTACTATAGCCTAATTGCAATTTTTTTTCTTTATTTGATGCATGCCGCATTAATTAAAGGCAAACCATAAAGATTCATCAATTTGTGCTACTTTTAGTACTAAATGAATTAATAATGAAAATGAAATATCGTGCAATTTGATAATACACTTCTGAAATGTCTGGTTCCCATCAAGCAGTTGCAAAGTGAGCACCGCTTACAAATAGCTAAAAAATCCCAGTTGATAGAACTCCAGTCAGGTGATGAGTTATCGGCAAATGAAGAGCACCGTTGGTTTATTTATTTAATTCAGGGCAAACTGGATTTATTGGAAATAAACGGCTCCCCCCAGCTTATTAAGGCGGATGACACTCGAGCACATTATCCCCTGTTTAATGAAGGAGAGTATAAAACGCGGGTTATTGCTCATACGAGCTGTATTGTAGTGCGGTTTGAAAAGCAGCTCTTTAACACTTTTATGGATCAGGAGTTAATTACCGGGGAGGAGCTGGAAACGGTTGAGATGAACGAGGTTGAAGGCAACCTGTTTAATGAAATTATACACGCCTATAATATGGGCAAATTAAAACTACCTAGCCTGCCGGATATTGCATCAAAAGTAAAAAATGCACTCGCCAGCCCTTATGCTAATGCTGCCGATGTAGCGCATATTATTTCAGCAGACCCGGCAATGTCTGCGCGATTAATTAATGCGGCAAACGGTCCCTTAAATCGTGCGGTTGATCCGATACACAGTATTCAAGCCGCCATCGTTCGCCTCGGGTTGAATACCAGTAAAGAGTTGGTGATGGGGTTTGCGATTAGGGAGCTATTCACCACAAAATCAAAACTTTTAAATACTCGTATGCATGAGTTGTATGACAAAAGTATCGATATTGCTTCAATTAGTTTTGCTTTATCAAAACAAAGTGGCAAGTTAGCACCGGACCACATGATGCTGGCTGGGCTAATGCATGATATTGGTGTTATTCCTATCCTAAGTTATATTGAAGATACGGGGTTAATCATAAATGATGAGAACGAGTTAGATGATATAATTTATCGTCTGCGCGGCGCTGTGGGCGCGATGGTCATTCGTCACTGGGATTTATCCAAAGATTTATTTGCAGTGGTAGAAAACTTTGAAAACTGGCAGCGTGATGAAGATGCACAGCTTGATGCCTGCGATATTGTTATTATTGCGCAAATTTATCGCCGCCTGAAACACCATCAACTCGATGGCTTACCAAAAATTAATGATGTGCCCGCGTTTAAAAAATTATATCCGGGTCATCCAGATGCCGATTTCGCGCAACAGGTTTTTCTGCAGGCGCATGATGAAATCGCGGCAATTATGCAGTTATTAAAAATATAGCCTCTATGTCAAATTCAGCTAAAAAAATAGAAGACTTAGTTCACCAGTTATTTCCTTTTAAAGATTTGGCCATGGGTGATCGGATTAAACTGGCAAAGACAGGGGCGCTAGTACAGAAAACAATTGGCGAAAATTTATACGCAAATGAATGCAAAGATAAAATGCTGTATTTAGTTAGCGGTAAGCTCGATATTTGCAAGCAGTATTTTCCGCCTCAATTATTGGTGGGGGGAACGGATGCGGCATTGAGGCCTATTTTTTCAGAAAAAGAAGAAAACGAATGCTATTTTTCTATTCAATCGAGTTGTGAAATTTGGCAATTCGATCGTCGGCTATTTAATCACTTAATTGAAAAAGAGGTGATAGTTGATGAGAGAGCGCTTAGCCACCAAATGGGCCACGTTGAGAGTAATATTTATTTCGAAATTTTACAGGCGGTGGAAACAAATCAATTAAAATTGCCCAGCTTACCTGAAATTGCGTTGCGCATTAAAAAAGCCATAGAAGTTTCTGAGGCCGATATTGATCACATTAGCAAAATTGTTGAGTTAGACCCGGCGATATCAACGCGCTTATTTAAAGTGGCAAACAGCCCGTTGACACGCGGTGTGAATGAAATTCACAGTATGCGAGATGTAATTGTTCGGTTAGGCTTAAAAATGACACGTAATCTGGTGCTGAGTTTTAGTGTGGCTCAACTGTTTAAAACGCGTCATCCATTTTTGAAAAAACAGATGAAACTGTTTTATTCACATAGCATTGAAATTGCTTCAATATGTTTTGCTTTAGGTAAACATATTAAAAGTTTAGATGCGGATGAATTACTACTGGCCGGTTTGATTCATGATATCGGTGTTATCCCTATTATTACCTATATTGAAAAAACCGGTTTGGAAGTGACGAGTGAAGACGAAATTTTGCATTTGATTGGCTCGCTGCGGGTAGCGGTGGGTGTACTGGTGGTAAAAAGTTGGGAGTTGCCCAATGAAATGTTAAATGTGGTAACACATGCGGAGCATTGGTATCACGACAGTGGTGAAAGCTTGAAAGTAGAAGATGCGATTGTTATTGCGCAAGTCTACGATAAATTACGCCGTAAGCAACTAGACAGTTTGCCGGACATTAATAAAGTACCTGCGTTTAAAAAATTATTTCCGGATAAGCATGACCCGGCCTTTGCAATGCAAATACTGGATGAAGCTAGAGATGAAATTAATGAAATGAAGAGCTTGTTGGGAATATGAGTTGTAACAGTGTCAGACTGTCATCTGACAGATTACTATATTAGCTTCAATATATTCTGGTAGTCGGCATGGCTCAAACTAGCCAGAAGCGGACCTTAACCATTTTATTTACTTGATGTTTTGTACCCTGCTGTGGCGTATCTCCCTCGGGGAAAGACCGCCGCTTTTTGACGCTCTGTCCCCTTATTGATGCCACCAAGAGTTGAGCGGAGTCGCTCATCGCTCTGCCCATCTGATCGGAATTACCACATGGGACAGGGCGCTAAAAAGCAGCGGACTGTCCCTGATGGTCATGTTCCTTAACAGGGCAACTTGCCAACAAGCAAAGCAATCTAACGAAGGTCCGCTTCAGGGTGATTTGAGACCCTTATCTACCGCGAGTATTGTCAGCTTTAAGTCTAAAGCTGTTTTGAAATGTGCCAAATCAGGTTTGAGTTACTACATATGAATTAAGCTGGATTGTTATTCTGTCAATTTGATCTGAGATGTTGAAAATGACAGAACAAATCATGGATGTTCAGAGAATAATTAAAAACTACGAATGACGCCGGACACAATTCCCAGCACTTGAACTTCTTCGTTTTTTAAAATAATGGGTTCCATTTCGGGGTTCGCCGGTTGTAATCGAATGCCGTCAGCTTCAATGTAAAACTTTTTCAGTGTCACCTGCTCGTTATTAATTAATGCTACAACGGACTGTCCATTCTCAGCGTTCGTTTGTTTTTCAACGACAATAATGTCGCCATCCTGAATGTTGTCATCAATCATCGAGTGCCCTTGAACTCTTAGTGCATAAGTGTTTTTACGCACCATATTAGCGGGGACTTTTACCAGATCGTGAGTTTCAATACGTTCAATGGGCTGGCCTGCAGTGATGGTGCCCAATAACGGAATATCTACCAGATCAGTTGTTTGAGTTTCAACTTCATCCAGAGAGGAAGTGAATGAGGGGTGCTGGTGTTTGGGGATTAATAAACTCACATTACTCATTTCTGTCTCTTTATAATTATGGCTTTTTAGGTTTTTTTAAAGCTGCTTTTTATTGATAGTATGTTTAAAACAGGCTTTTATCAAGTGTGGGGAATTAAAAGTCAACTACTTGAGCTTGTATTTGACATTAATTTCGTACTAATTTTGCACCAATATCACACCGATATAGCACCAATATCGCCATGAATTTATGTAAAGGTTTTAAATAATTCGCCTATTGCCTGAGATAGTTTTTCAGATCGATCCGGTGATTTTACCGCAGTTAAAATGCTTTTCTGCATGCCGGGGATATTAATTAAATCAACGATAACTAAATTAAAAAATTCCTGGCCTTCACTGCAGTTCGCCAGTGCCTCAAGAAACAGGTTAACGGTTTTTTCATTTTGTAGTGCTAGCCAGCTGCGACCAGAAATTGAAGCTAAAACTTCCGGGTGTGAGCCGGTTGGTGTGGTGAGTATTTTATTGAGTAAGGTTGCTAACTGGCTTTGATCCTGTGTGTTGGATAATGCGCGGATGCACAAAGAAATAAAATTGGCATCAATTTCACTCTTCGCCAATTCACGGTCAATAAGCTTAGCTATGGCCAGAGTGAGTTGAACATCAATTTTTTCGTGTTCCAGACACTGCGCTAGCGCTTCAAACGGTTGTGCTGGAATTTTTTCGATGGCGTTAGCGATAAGTGCTGAATTGTTTTCTTCATCGAGCCGGGTTGCGATATCCGCAATCCCCTGAAAACCCACAAATGCCCATTGATCGTAACCGGGCTTGCCGGCAAAATAATCTTTGCTGTGCTCGTAATAACTGGATGCGGGTTGTTTTAATAGTTTTGCTGCTTTTGCATGAAAGCTCGCCATGTGTTCTTGCTTGGGTTTAAAACCATAGGGGTTGGTTTCATCTTGCTGGGGAGCCTCAGTACCTTCTTTATCGAGTAAGCGCAAAACAAAATCATCACGAATACCTTTGGTGAGTTTGCCTGCGGCATCCAGCGGAAAACGTAAAAACCAGATTACCAGTTCCGAGCTCCTGTCTTCAGTCCACACCAGAAAGCCTAACCAGGCCTGCTGTTGTAAGGGTAAAGGATAAGGGATTTCGCCCTGTTCAAACTTTAAAAAGTCAGTCGAACTGATTTCTTCAATGCGTCGACCCATATCGAATATTTTAAATTGTGTGCCTGCCTGATTGAGGAAGTCACTAATGCCATTAACCTGCGCCATTATGTATCCTCAGTTTGGAGTTGTAATTCGCCTGCATTAATCTGCAGAAAACTTTTACCCTGTAAAAATTCTTCAACCACCTGTCCCGCATGGGAATATCGCCAGCCCTGCATTAGCGGGATATCTGTTTCACCTTGCAGTAATTGTTCTAAATCTTTACGTGAGGCCAAATTAAGTGGGGTGATGCGATGCTCACTGGCTTTTAATTTTAGCAATCCAATGAGTGCATCAATTAACGCTTCTTCGCGCATATTAAGTTTATGACGCTTAATGTGTTTTGGCCAGTGTTCCTGAGTCATGCGCAGGGCGTTGTTCATGCGTTGAAGCAGTTGTGCCGCATCTTCGGCGTTTAGGCGGCTTTTGTTTAATGAACGCAGTTTTTGGATTTTATCTGCACTTTCGGGTTTTAAGCGTGCAATATCTATAAGCGCATCATCGGGCACAATTCGGCGTCTGGGGCGATCACGTTTTTGAGCCGCTTCTTCGCGCCAACCGGCAAGTGCCTGTAATATTGCCAGCTGAATACCGTGCAGTTTTTGGTTGCCCTTAACTTTTTTCCATATCTGGGTAGTATCGACATGGTATTTGGCTGGTAGGCATAGCGCTGAAAAATCACCGTGCAACCATTCAAGCCGATTCAGCGAATCGAGTTCGGCAACCATTTTCGGATACGCTTTTGCTAAATAGTAAACATCACTTGCGGCATACAATAGCTGGTCTTTGTTTAAGGGGCGTTTTAGCCAGTCGGTGCGCGACTGGGATTTATCAATATCAATGTTCAGCTGTTTTTTTATTAATGCCGCATAACCAATCTGATCACCGTAGCCGAGCAGCCCTGCCGCGATTTGGGTGTCAAACATGGGCGAGGGCAGAACATTAAACAGGTGGTTAAAAATTTCTAAATCCTGCCCCGAAGCATGCAATACCTTAGTGACTAATGGATTAGATAATAACGAGGTAAAAGGGGCGAAATTGGTGATGCCCAGAGGGTCTATGCAGCAAGTGGTTTCGGCATCAGAAATTTGAATTAACGCGAGTTTCGGGTAATAAGTGGTCTCACGGTGAAACTCGGTATCTATACAGATAACTTTACTCAGACGAATGGTGTCACAAAAAAGCGCCAGCGCTTCATTGGTGTCGATATATACTATATCCATGAAAGGTTTACATGTTGGCTAAAAACAGTCTATATTGTACAGAATAAAATAGAATAAAAATTTTAATTTTAATGAGTCATTTTTCTAAATTCATCATTTCTAAATCCACAATTTTAGGCTTCGTTGTCGTTATCTTATTATGCGCAGCGGTGGTCATTACGCTATTTGTTCAGGTTGATGCCTGGAGTAAAGCGGCATTTAATTTAGTTAATGTTAATAGCCAACAAGTGCGGCTGGTGATGGAAATGCGTGATGTGGTACAGAAGCGCGAACTGTCAATTCAACGCATGCTCAATATGGATGATACGTTTGATCGCGATGCGGAGTCTGAAAGATTTCGTGATTTGGCGGGTGTTTATTCACTAGCGCGCGAGAAATTATTGGAAACATCCCTCAATGAAGCCTTATTAGAAGGTTTGCGCAGTGTTGATGAGGCGGTGGGACATGCATACCCGTTTCATGAAAAGCTGGTTGATATGTTGGTTATCGGGCAAATGAGTGATGAGTTTATTAAAGATGTTATTAGGCAGGGGCGGTTGGCCAGTAATACGGTATTGAGTCTGCTTGATCAGATAGTGGCGCATCAGGCCGATGGGCATGAAAAGTCGGTTGCAGATTATGAAAAATTTCGGCATAACATCCTGATAATTATTACCCTGTTTTTTCTGGTTATTTCGTCAGTCGCTGTTTATGCGCTGCGCGTTTCGGGCAGACAATTTAAGCGTATTTCTCGTTTGACAATTATTGACGATGTATCGGGAACCTATAATCGTCGTTACTTTGATATGGTGTTAGAAGAAGAGTGGAAGCGCAGTATGCGCGAGTACACGCCACTGAGTTTATTAATGGTGGATATCGATTATTTTAAAGCCTATAACGATAACTACGGGCATCAAATGGGTGATGTGTGTTTATATACCGTGGGTAAAATTTTATCCGGACAATTAAAAAGAGCAACCGATTTTACCGCGCGATATGGTGGTGAAGAGTTCGCAATCGTACTGCCTAATACGCAGGGTGAATACGCAAGGTTGCTCGCTGAGCGTTTAAGGCGCTCTATAGAAGAGGCGCGCATAAAAGCCGGCAATGATGAAGTAAGCCCCTGGGTGACGGTGAGTATAGGTGTGGCCACCACTACCGCTGAGTATGAGCAATCGAGTGCGGTATTAGTTAAAGCCGCGGATAGGTGTCTTTATGACAGTAAGCATAAAGGGCGCAACCGGGTGTCGGATAAAATGCTTGAAGTGCTGCAATAAATCGTATCAAGCCCGATATTACGAATATTATTTAGGCGCTAATAGTTCTATTTGGTAACCGTCCGGGTCTTCTACAAACGCTATAATTGTAGAGCCCGCATTCATGGGGCCAGCCTCTCGAATCACATTTCCGCCCTGTTTTTTTATCGCTTCAACTGCACGATATACATCATCGACTTCCAGCGCAATATGGCCATAACCATTGCCTAAATCATAATGTTCTGTGTCCCAGTTATGGGTTAGTTCTATGGCGCTATTTGAGGCTTCATCCCCATAACCGAGAAATGCCAGCGTGAATTTTCCATCGGGATAATCTTTTTTGCGTAATAACTGCATTTCAAAAATTTCAGTATAAAATTTAATGGATTTTTCTAAATTTCCTACTCGCAGCATAGTGTGTAAAATACGCATATATTACCCTTTTAGAGATGGCTGAAATGAATGTCCAGTATATCTTAAACCTTATCAGGAACATACGTAATGTTAGAAACCGGAGTTAATGAATTAAGTCAGGCGTTTGAGTCTATTATTGAAGCGCTGAGTTTGAGTCTTAAATCGACCAATACGCCTGAGTCACAGCAGACATTAAAAGTAATTGAAGCATTGCGACAAAATTTTCAAATAATGTTACGGCTAACTTCGGATGTAGAACGAGACAAACAACTTGCAATGAGTGCAGATGAAGTGAGTAAAATAGGTGATTATGCATTAAATTTGTTAGATGAAATTTCCGTAAATTGTGCTTCTCGTGGTCTACAGGATCAGATGCTGGAATTGCATCGTTTATCATTGCCTGTGGCGATCTGGTTGAAAAATCACGGAGGCAAAATAAACAAACTGGATATTATCGTTAATGCCATTGCGAGTTATGCCAATACATTGAAGGACTATCAACAGCTAGAATTGTTGTGTGAGCTTATCGGTCATGTTGTTGATGCAATCGATAGCTCGATAAAGCAGGATTTAGAAGCAACAAACCCGATGCGGCCATGGCGCATATTGAATTTAAACTGGGGAATTGTAGCGACTCGCACTCATAACACAAAAATGATGCAACAGGTGTTTGATCAGTTAATTAAAAATATTCCGGCAGATACTCAACAGTTTTTCAATGAGGGTATGCAGCAAATGGATGCGCTGGATTACCCGGCAGCGGTGCGTGAAGTTATGCAAAAGTATGCCGGTGGTTTTGGTGTTGATGGGGTTTTGCACTAGGTGCTACTAGTGTGAGATTATCAGCAAGTATGAAGACAGGTTTTATTTTTTTCAGAGCGGGTGATTTCTATTTATAAATGAATATAAGTACTCACTATTATTTTGTTTTTAATAATCGGCTTTTCTTCAATTACATTAAATTTTATTCCCTTTATTGATTTTCCAAGTTTTATTTGACTATCTTCGGGCGAGGTCCAGTTGAAGTTCTATCCGCTTGGTCCAGGGCGTCCGCCGCCCGTTTCGAAGTTGTTTAATGATAGAAAAACAATCAAAATCGCTAGTATATAAAGGGCTTTATTAAACGTGCTTCAAATGTCTTCTCGTGTTGCGGCGATTTATTTTCCGGGCTCGCCACCAAAGAAAGATTCCATTTCCGAAATGAGGTTTCCCTGAAGTTGCCGCAACCAATAATCCAGATGAAATTTATATTTTTTTTCAAACATTAGCATATCAGCGTAGGCTTTAACCAGATCACGTCTTGCATTTTCGATAGCATCTGGCTTTTTATTGAATATTTCTTCATACCAGTCTGTTATGAATGTGTCATCAAACTGATACTGGCTTCGAATCGTTTTGGTTAGGAAATATGCGCACATTTGCTCTTCTGTGAACTTGTTTATTACACTGGTTTTTATTTTTTCTTCGGTGGGAGTTAGTGTCTGGACTATTTTTGGCACAATCTGCCTCCTTGTTATTTCGTATTGATATAAAGCTTTCGAAGTGTTTTAAGCAGCTAACAGCATGCTTGTTCCGGCTGACAGAATAATCACTAAAAAAGGCAGCCGTAAATCTTTTTGAAAAATTATATTTAAACTAAAAATAGAGGTTAGCCCAGTGCATAACATAACAAAACCAGTAACAAATAACATTATATGACTCAGCAGAGTGAGTTCAGGTTGTATAGCGTAGCCAATAAAAACCGCAATTGCTGATAGCCCTGAATAAATAAACAAATGACCATAAATAATGTTTTGCCCGGTTTGCATTTTTTGACCCAGAATATTTTTTTCCATTAAATCAAAATATAGCCACCAAATAGCACTGAGTAGAAAAAAACCGGCTATTGCCGAGCCAATGGTAAAGCCTGTCCATGAAATGTCATTTAATTTCGTGGCTAGAATAATGACCGATTCACCTAAAAGAATAATGGTTAACAGGCCGTAGCGTTCGGGTAAGTGATGTGATTTAACGGGAACGGTTTTTAAAACCTCTCGGCTCAGTAATGGGGTGAGTATTTCTATTCCAATTCCTGCATACATAACAAAATATCGTAAGGGAGAATCAAATAGTAATGAACTTAGTGCAACGATAAGCCCAATGGAAAAACCTATCGTTAATCGTTTTGTAATCGGTGCCGCAATCGAATGACTTAAAGTCGCTCGCCAATACATCGTGATGAGTAAAACTCGGATCAATACATAAAACAATAAATAACCATGATAGTTTGGATCAAAGTCAGCATTAATAAATGAAGTCCAGAAAACCACAACTAACATCTGGGCTAACGTTAAAAGTTTTTGCCCTGTATCTTCAGTGTCAAATCGGGTTGCAAATAAGGTGTGTCCCGTCCATGCCCACCAGATGGGAATCATCACAAGAATAAAAATGAAGTATTGCTCTAAACTAATATGCCCATGATGTGCATGCGCAAGAATGTGGGTTGCTTTTGCTACGGCAAACACAAATATTAAATCAAATAAGAGCTCAAGCCAGTTAGCTCTTTTAATGTTTTCAGTTGTCATAAACTTCCTGTTAATTTGTTTTATTTTTTATTATTTATTTGATGTAATCAAAATCGATCTATTATTATAACTTCATTCATATCAAGTTGAGTAGGGCGAGGTTTTGCTTGTTGTTTAGCTTTACCGACAACCACAAACATAGCGATAGCGTGATCCTTGGGTAAGTTTATCAGTTTAGCCACCGCAGCAAAATCAAAGCCATCCATTGGGCAGGTATCATAGCCCATTGACTTCGCGGCTAACATGATTGTTTGCGCAGCAATACCTGCGGAACGCATCGCCTCGTCTCGTTGTACCTGCTCGTGGTCGCGGTAGTATTGCCCTATCTTGTAGATCATATCACCCTGAACTTCCAACGGCGCACTTGCCCAATAACGCCCGGGGTTTTTATCCCAGGCTTTCAGGTCTGCGCACAGAACAATAAGTAATGACGAATCGGTCACCTGTGCCTGATTACCCGCAGCTTCACGAATTTGTTGTCGTAGTGAAACATCACGGACTAAAACAAATCGATAGTTCTGCTGGTTAAAGGCGGTGGGTGACAGCTTCGCCAGGGCCATAAGTTGATCAATTTCAACCTCCGTCATTTCATGATCAGCGTCATAGAGCTTTATGGCTCTGCGTTGTTTTATGGCGTCCTGTGTTTGCATCTTCTTATTCTCTTTTTTATTTAGCTTTCTTTATGGTAAATCGAAAACTAAGGATTCACTGCATTCAACGCCGCTAAAATTTACCACATCACTGTCACTTACTGTTGCGCCATCACCGCTGTTCAGCTGTTCGCCATTGACGGTTATGGCGCCCGAAATAACGTGAACATAAGCTGTGCGACCTGCATCAATAGCGAGGTTAGCGACTTCACCTTCATTGGCCCGAAGTTGATATAAGCTTGCATCTTGTTGTATGCGCAATGACCCATCACGGCCATCAGGCGAGACAACTAATTGCAGCCCCTGTTTTGTGCCAAAGTGTTTTTGCTGGTAACCGGGTTTGATCCCGATGGTGTCGGGCTCAATCCAGATCTGTAAAAATGCTAATGGCTCGGTTGTTGATGGGTTGTATTCACTGTGGGTGACGCCTGTGCCGGCACTCATTAGCTGAAATTCACCGGCGGGCAGTTTTTCCACATTACCCATACTGTCTTTATGTTCAATTGTGCCATTTTTGACATAACTAATGATTTCCATATCCTGATGTGAATGCGTATCGAAGCCTCTGCCTGCTGCAACTTTATCGTCATTTATCACACGTAATTTCGATACACCCATGTGCGCAGGGTCGTAATATCCGGCAAATGAAAAGGTATGGCGACTCTGTAACCAGCCATGATCGGCCGGGCCTCGTTCGTCACTGCGTCTAATTTTAATCATGATGTACTCCCTATTGATTATTAAAATGTTTCAGTAAGTGGATCTTATATGACAACGACGGGTAGATAAATATGATATAAATAAACTAATTGTTTCCTTACAGATGACAATAGAGAGGGGTGTATGGATAAACTTAATAGTATGAGCATCTTTGTGGAGGTCGTAAACAGGGGGAGCTTTACTGCTGCATCAGAGAAACTGGGGCTATCACGTGCACAAACCAGCAAATCTGTGATGCAGCTCGAAGCGCATTTAGGATCGCGCTTACTCAATCGAACGACGCGTAAAATCAGCCTGACTGAAACGGGACGAATTTATTACGAACGTTGCAAAGCCATTCTGTGTGATATTGATGAAATTGAAAGCATTGCCGGGGAACAAGCGGTGTCGCCGTATGGCACATTAGCGGTCAGTGCCCCCACTTCATTTGGCATTTTGCACTTACAAAAAGCCATAACGGAGTATATAAACCAATACCCACAGGTAAAAATTTCCCTGAGTTTAGCGGATCGGTTTATTGATGTGGTGTCGGAAGGGATTGATGTGGGTATTCGAATTGCGAAGCTTGAAGACTCAAGCCTGGTTGCACGTAAAATCGCACCATGCAAGCAAGTGTTCTGTGCGTCTCCCGAATATCTCAGAAAAAAGGCTGTTCCCAAAGTGCCCATCGATCTGGCCATTCACTCCTGCCTGACCTATTCAAATGATTTAAAGCCCGATACCTGGGTTTTTCATGGGCCTGAGGGTGAGCAATCGATTAAAGTGAATGGCGCGATGTGCGCTGATAATGGTGATGTGTTAAGAGAGGCTGCAATTGCTGGGCTAGGTATTATCTCACTGCCTACCTTTATAGTGGGTGATGATATTAAAGCGGGAAACCTTCAGCAAGTGTTAACACAATATTGCCCCCCTGCCATTTCTATTTATGCGGTTTTCCCTTCGCGACGTTTCTTATCCGCTAAAGTGAGAACCTTTGTCGATTTTTTATCTGATTATTTTGGTGATAATCCAGGCTGGGATTAGTTATAAGGTATCGAGATATCAGATGTGGTGATGTCGAGGCTAGTGATATCGGCTCCAATATACTACTGACAGTAGGCAATGACTCAAATTAGCCAGAAGCGGACGTTTAGTTAATTGTTTTTCTCGATGCTCAGTTGCCCTGTTAAGGAACATGACCATCAGGGACAGTCCGCTGCTTTTTAGCGCCCTGTCCCATGTGGTAATTCCGATCAGATGGGCAGTGCGATAAGCGACTCCGCTCAACTCTTGGTGGCCTCAATAAGGGGACAGAGCGCCAAAAAG
>Ga0316206_1001551_pt1 | contig 19517 bp, 18 predicted proteins | sample 6monthpyrite_MG_FD_204942 | JGI IMG/M metagenome (GOLD analysis project Ga0316206, IMG submission 204942) | Microbial mat bacterial communities from mineral coupon in-situ incubated in ocean water Damariscotta River, Maine, United States -... | ecosystem: Environmental > Aquatic > Marine >... | reverse complement strand
AGATTCATAATAATCTTCTCAATAGAATCAAGTAATTTCATTTTTTGAGGAAGACTACTCTGCTCAACTTTGACATAAAGAGTTTCTATCTTTGGTATTATAGTTTTAATATCAAGAGGTTTACTCTCAATAGGTCTGCTTCCTCCTACTTCAGGCTTTATAATCTTTTTTAGGTTCTCTATTATGGGTTCTAGCTCTTTAGTTTGTGGATTTTGAATTAACTTCTCTTTTATAGGCAGTAAATCAATTACTTTTTTAATCTCATCAGTAACTTTTAACAAGAGATCTTTATGAATTTGAGGGAGTTGCACCTTTTCTGGTGTCACTTCAGGTAGAGGAATTGAACGCAGATTCATAATAATCTTCTCAATAGAATCAAGTAATTTCATTTTTTGAGGAAGACTACTCTGCTCAACTTTGACATAAAGAGTTTCTATCTTTGGTATTATAGTTTTAATATCAAGAGGTTTACTCTGTGCTACTTCAGGCTTTATAATCTTTTTTAGATTCTCTATTATTGGTTCTAGCTCTTTAGTCTGTGGTAAATTCGCTTTTTCATTTAGTGCGGTTATTGCATCTATGACTTTAGTGATATTTTTTAGTAATGGTGTAACCTCTTTTGGATTAGATGGAATATTCTCTTCTTGAATTATTGGTTCTAAAAGTTGTTCTACTTGATGTGCATCTTTACTTTGACTTTTTTGTAGTAGTACTTTAATCTCTTGTGTTAGCTCTTTGAAAAGTTTTTTAAAAGTTGTTGGGTTTGCTAGTTTAGATTCTAAGAATATCCCAGAGTTGGTGATTTGAGATTTTAGGAGTTTTGGGTCAATACTATCTATAGTTTTTATAAATTTAGTTAGTGAAATTTCTATCTCTTTTGGGATAGATTTTGATTTTAGTTCTTGTTTAAGTAATTTAATATCTTTTGAAAAATTCCCCATCTCTTTAAAAATAGGAGCATTTTTAAGAATATCCAAAATAATTTTGTCAGATTTCTCTGTAGTTAATTTATCATCAAAAAGAGAGGCTAATACACTTTTTATATCTTTTTGCTCACCTAATTGTGTAAGTTGCTCAGCTGAGGCAGATTTAATAGCCTCAGCAAGTGCCTTATTCATATTTGGCAATAGCACTTTTAAAGTTTTATCAGAGTTTATATTGATCATTGGCAATAGTATAGCAAAAGATGGAATGTGTTTTGCAAGAAGTATAAAGATAAGTAATAGAATCTAAATAGCTCTATTGCTTAACATTAGGAGGTATATCATGAAAATAGAAAATTTCGAACTGCGTATGCAGAGTAAATATACGCATGAAACCACCATCTTAAGTCCTTTTGAACATGAACTTCAAAGTATCGAAACAGATTATCAAGAAGCTGCTGAGTATGAAAAAAAGTTTCTCTCAAAGATTAACTTTATGTTAATTCAAGAGTTTTTACAAATTCTACAACCAGATAGCACAAAAACAGACTCGAATATGGATATGAGAGGTAAGTTAAAATCTTTAAATGGGATTAAACCTAAAATATCTACTCTACAGACACATGATATTCAGAAACTTGATGTCTCTATGCAGGGTTTTATCCAGACAAAAAATAAAAAAATATCCATCAATATTAATGTCGCAATGTCGCAAGAGATATATCAAAGTAAAAATGTAGAGATCCCATCATTTGCTGATCCTCTTGTTATAAACTTAGATGCGGATATGCCACAACTCTCAAGTAATACATTTAGTTTTGATATAGATAATGATGGAACAAGTGATCAAATCTCAAAGTTGAAAAAAGGCAACGGCTTTTTAGCACTAGATCGTGATTACAATGGAACTATTGACGCTGGTAATGAACTCTTTGGATCACAGCAGGGTAATGGTTTTGAAGAACTCTCTCTTTTTGATTCAGACAAGAATTTCTGGATTGATGAAAATGATTCTATCTTTGACAAACTTCGAGTCTGGGTCAATAATGATGATAAAAATGAGCTTTTAGCACTTGGAGAAGTTGGCATAGGTGCGATATATCTTGGTAATACTGATACTAGTTTTGAGTATAAAGATGAAAAAAGTGATTTGGGTAAATTAAAATCTAGTGGGCTTTTTTTACGTGAAAATGGAGAAGTTGGAATAATCTCACAACTAGATCTTGCAAAACAGGAGGAACCACCAAAAATTCCTTTAGACAGTCCACTAGTCAGTTTGCTAAACGCATAAGTATTTATTATAATGATTGAAATTCTTAGCCGATATTTATAAGCTTTTGGGTAGAATATCGTCTTATTTTTTCAAAGGCAGGGCGATATGGACATTAGAGAGGCATACTTATCATATTTTGAGAGCAAAGGACATAAGCGTTACGAGAGTTCGCCACTTGTCCCTGAAGATGCCTCTTTACTTTTTGTAAATGCTGGAATGGTGCCATTTAAAACTATTTTTACTGGCGAAATTCCACGTCCCAACCCTCCAACTGCTACAAGCTGTCAGACATGTCTAAGAGCTGGTGGAAAACACAACGATTTAGAAAATGTAGGTCATACTGCGCGCCATCATACTTTTTTTGAGATGCTTGGTAACTTTAGTTTTGGTGACTATTTCAAAAAAGATGCAATTGCTTATGGATGGGAATTTGTTACAGAGGTTCTAAAATTTCCAGTTGAGAAACTTTGGGTAACTATTCATGATAGCGATGATGAGGCACATGAGTTTTGGAAAAGACACGTTGCAGAAGATAGAATCTTAAGACTTGGCGATAAAGATAATTTCTGGCAGATGGGAGACACTGGGCCATGTGGACCATCTAGTGAGATTTTTTATGATCAAGGTGCTGAAGATTTTAATACTGATGAGGATTATCTAGGTGGTGATGGTGATAGGTTTTTAGAGATTTGGAACCTTGTTTTCATGCAGTATGACAGAGATAGTGCGGGCACACTGAACCCTCTTCCAAAACCTTCAATTGATACTGGAATGGGTTATGAGCGTGTTGTAGCACTTCATGAGGGTAAACAGAGTAATTATGACAGCTCTCTTTTCATGCCAATAATTAAAGAAGTTGAAAAGATGGTAAACAAAAAATATGTTTATGCAGATGGTGCGAGTTACCGAGTTATCGCAGATCACATAAGAACAGCTGTATTTTTAATAGCACAAGGTATACATTTTGATCGTGATGGACGTGGTTATGTCATGCGTCGTATTGTTCGTCGTGCAATTAGGCATGGTTATCTGCTTGGACTAAATGCACCATTTATGTATAAACTTGTTAAGACTGTTATTGATATTATGGGTTCTCATTATGGTTATTTAGAAGAAAATATAGAAAAAATTGAAAAAGCTATTAAACTTGAAGAGGAGAGGTTCTTTAAGACTATAGCCTCAGGAATAGAACTTTTTGAAGCTGAATTAAAAAATACAAAAGAGACTTTTAGTGGTGATGTCGCTTTTAAGCTCTATGATACTTATGGTTTTCCTATTGATTTAACAGAAGATATGCTTAGAGAAAAAGGTCTAAAGCTAGACCTCAATAAGTTTGAAGAGTTAATGCAAGAGCAAAAGAATCGTTCCAAAGGCGCTTGGAAAGGCTCAGGTGATGCTAAAAACGATGGTGATTTTAAAGATTTAATTGAAGAGTTTGGTGTAAATAAATTTGTAGGTTATGATACTAAATCTAAAAGTTGTAAAGTTTTAGCACTTCTTGATTCTGAATTTAAACGAATAGAGAGTTTAGGCTTAGGTGAGAGTGGTTGGGTTATGTTAGAAGGTACTCCATTTTATGCCCAGAGTGGTGGTCAAGCTGGAGATAGCGGTGAAATTACAAATATTGCGACAGTGAGTGATACAAAAAAGTTTTTCGAATTAAATCTTTCTCAAATTAGTTTAAACTCTACAATTAATGTTGGAGATATAGCTGATGTTGTTGTTAGTAACAAAAGAGAAGAGACTACACGTCACCACTCCGCTACACACCTTCTACATGCAGTCCTTAGAGATATTTTGGGTGAGCATGTAACACAAGCTGGTAGTCAAGTATCTCACGAGAGGTTAAGATTTGATTTTTCTCATCCTGAGGCTTTGAGTAGTGAAGAGATTAGTGCAGTTGAAGAGCGTGTAAATAGTTTAGTTGCACAAGGTATTAAAGGTGTCACTGAAGAGATGAGTGCCGAAGATGCTAAAAATAGTGGTGCGATGGCTCTTTTTGGTGAAAAATATGGTGATAGTGTTCGAGTTGTTAGTTTTGCTAAAGAGAGTGTAGAACTTTGTGGTGGAACTCATGTTGATAATACTTCAGCTATTGGAACTTTTGTAATTTCTAAAGAGAGTGGTGTAAGTGCTGGCGTTAGAAGGATAGAAGCACTCTGTTCTCAAGCAGCTTATAGATACTTAAAAGATTTAAGAGTTGAGAATTTAGAGGCTAAAGATGATGTTAAAAATAGTGATTTAAAAGCTGGAATTGGACGTTTAAAATCACAAATTAAAGAGCTTAAAGATGAACTCTCAAATGCGCTAAAAGCTGGAAGTCAGTCAGTTGAGGGTGAAAAAGTTGGCGATGTTATGGTTGTTGTTGATGAAATTCAAGGTGGAGATATAAAAGAGCGAATAGATGAGCTTAAAAATTCACATGATAAAATTGTAGTAATGCTTTTTCAAGTGAGGGGACCAAAAGTTTTAATGGCTGCTGGGGTTAAAGAGGCGGGACTTAAAGCTGGTGCATGGATTAAGGCAACTGCTCCGATTGTTGGAGGAGGGGGCGGTGGACGTGATGATTTTGCACAAGCAGGTGGTAAAGATCCCTCACGTCTTGATGAAGCAAAAACTGAAGCTCTTAGATTTGCTAAGGAGAATTTGTAATGATTACAGAGTTTTTTAATGAAAATGCTACTTTAGTACTCTTTTTGCATGTCATCTCTGCAATTATCTGGGTTGGTGGAATGATTGCAATACGCCTAGCAGTTCACCCTGCAATGCAAAATATAGAAGAACCAAAAGTTAAAATGGCTCGCACATTAGAGATTTTAAGAAACTTCTTCTCAATCGTTATAATTGCGGTTGCTCTTATAATTGTAACAGCAGTTGTAATGTCTATTGGCATTGGATTTAAAGGAACAAACTTATCTGGTATAGTTCATCTGAAAGAGGCTATTTGGTTAATTATGACACTTAATTTTGGGTTTATGATTTATAGACGAAATAGGGCAGAGCGTGCATTTTTAAGTGGTGCTATGCAAGAAGCTAAAGAGATGCTTGAACCTTTAGCTAAGTTTATGATTCCAGTAAATATTATCTTAGGGATAGTAGCTCTATATTTAGGCATCACTCTACGCGGGTTTTAAATTCTTGTTACGATTAGGATCAACCTCAGAAGTTCGTGCAAAAATTTTAAATGAATTTGGCATTAAATTTATTCAATCTGGTTGTGATTATGATGAAGAGCAGATAGCTACAAAGAATCCAAAAAGTTTTGTCTACAGAGCTTCAATGGGAAAGTTAAAAGCTTGTTTATATGAGTATGGAAATGATTTAGCGTTACTTGTTGCCGATACTGTAGTAACAGCGCAAGGTAAACTCCTTAGAAAAGCTAAAGATACAGATGATGCAAGAGAGATACTCCTAACTCAAAGTGGCATGACAACCTCCATTTTAACTTGTACAATTTTACAAAAAAAAGATTTACAATTAATTGACATTAGCTCAACAGATTATGTTTTTAAAGAGTTTGATAAAGATGATTTAGAACTTTACTTAGAATCTAATGATTGGCAAGGTAAAGCTGGTGCTTGCATGGTTGAGGGATTTTGTAAAAAATATATTCAAAGTGTTAGAGGAACTCAAAGCTGTGCTATGGGCTTAAGTATTGAGAAAATTTTACCTTTTTTAAGAGCTAAAGTGTGAAAGATATTGCCAAGCCATATAGTAACGAGTTAACTACATTAGAGCGCGCTGGACGTCTACGTGTTCGCACTATTAGCGATGAATCACTTATCGATTTTGCATCTAACGATTATTTGGCGCTGTCTGAGAAAAGTGAACTTCTTGATGAGACATATGAGAAAATTAGAAAATTAAGCTCTCATGCTCCAAAATCATCAATGCTAGTAAATGGATATAGTGAAGTTCATAAAAATTTCGAAGATAGACTTTGCGCTCTTAATGGTTTTGAAGATGCAGTTGTAGTTGGTAATGGCTTTTTAGCAAATATCTCTTTGATTGAATCTCTTGTTAGGCGTGGGGATACTCTTTTTATTGATGAGGATTTTCATGCTAGTGGAAATTTAGCTTCTCATCTTGTCCAAGGTGATGTGAAAGTTTTTAGACATAATGATATGCAAAATTTGCGTGAGCTTTTGAGCGAAAAAAAAGAGGGCAGAGCAATTATTGCTGTTGAGGGTGTTTACTCAATGGGTGGTGATTTATGTGAGCGTGAAATATTTAGTATTGCCGATGAGTTTGGAGCTATATTAATTGTTGATGAAGCTCATAGCGCTGGTGTTTTGGGTGAGAATCTTTTAGGAATATTTGAGCATTTTAACATTGAAGTTAAAGCAAATCATATTAAAATGGGAACTCTTGGAAAGGCTTATGGAAGTTATGGAGCATATATTTTAGCATCAAAACATATTATAGAGTATTTAACAAATAGAGCTAAACCTATTATCTACTCTACCGCACCATCTATTTTTGATACACTCTTAGCACACATATCACTCGATTTTGTACAAAAAAATAGTTTGCAATTAAATCAAGAGATTAAAAAACGTCAAGAGTTAGTAAAGAGTGTTTTAAACATTCAAATGACTTCATTAATACTACCTATTAATGTAGATACAATTTCAGAACTAATGCAAAAAAAAGATGACTTAAACAAAGATGGATTTATAGTTGGTGCAATACGTCCACCAACTGTTCAAAAACCGATGCTTAGAATAATTGCACGTCTAGGTGGTAATTTTAGTGATTTTGAGAGACTGTTGAATGTTTTGTAAGCGTCTATATATTGAATTTGAAAATAAAGCTCTAGTAGATATAAGCTTTGAGGTAAGTAGTGCTACAGCTTTAGTCGGACAGAGTGGAAGCGGTAAGAGTTTGACTCTTAAAGCACTCCTTGGAATGTTGCCAAGCTCTATGCGCTTAGAGCTAGATATTAGCTCAGATGTAGAGCTAGTAAAAGGTAAAAGTATCTCTTTTGTCCCACAGAATCCTTTTACTGCACTATCTCCTTTAACATTAATAAAGGAGCAATTTTTTGCACCCAAGGATAGACAATTAGAGTTATTGAATCTACTAGGGCTTAATGAGAATTTATTAGAGCGTTATCCATCAGAGCTTAGTGGTGGGCAACTTCAACGCGTAATTATAGCTATGGCTTTAATTAATGAACCCTCTTTATTACTACTAGATGAACCGACTACTGCATTAGATGAAAACATTCGCCTAGAGGTGATAGAACTTTTAGCTTCACTTCACAAAAAACTAGGATTTAAAATGCTCTATGTAACGCATGACATTGCTAGTGTAGAGCAATTATGTGATACTATTGTCGTTATTAAAAATGGTTGTTTAGTTGAGAGTGGTGTAATGTCTGAAGTGTTAAATCAACCAAAAGATGAGTATACAAAAACTTTGATAGAAGCAGGTTTTAAAAGAAGGGAGTTTCGTAGTTGAGAACATTTTTTGCAACTTCAATTATCGTAATATTTCTGTTCTTTTCTGGACTTCTTCTATACTTTTATGATCAGATTCGTTTTGAAGCTGATAAGCTGACTTTTTATAAACCTCGCCTAACTACACAAATTTTAGATAGAAATGGTGAAATTGTTGCAAATCTTTTTAAAAAAGAGCATAGATTTTATGCAACTTATGAGGAGATTCCTCCACGTCTAATAGAAGCACTTCTTGCTATTGAAGATACTATGTTTTTTGAGCATAAGGGAATTAATATAGGCGCAATTTTTAGAGCTGTCTTTAAAGATATTGTAGCTGGTTCACTTGTTGAGGGTGCTAGTACAATTACACAACAGTTAGTTAAAAATACACTTCTAACACGTGAGAAGAAGTTTTCACGTAAAATAAAAGAGGTACTCCTATCTTTAAAGATTGACGCGACTCTTTCTAAAGAGCAGATATTAGAGAGATATTTAAACCAGATATATTTCGGACATGGTTATTATGGTGTAAAAACTGCTGCGCGTGGTTATTTTCATAAAGAGCTTTATGAATTGACTCTAAAAGAGATAGGCATTTTAGTAGGACTTCCTAAAGCTCCAAGTTTTTACGCACCAACTAAAAACTATGAGCCAGCACTCGGACGTGCAAATAGAGTTCTAACTAGAATGCATAGTCTAGGCTGGATTGAAGAGGCAGCTTTTGTTTCAGCACTTCAAGAGCAACCAGCGGTATTTGATGATTCATTAGGACAAAACAGAGCTCCTTATGTAGTAGATGAGATCCTTCGTCGCCTAAAACCAATGTATAGTAACCTTCGAACTGGTGGATATATAATTCATTCAACTATTGATCTTAAATACCAAGAGATGGCTAGAAAATCTTTGAAATTTGCTTATGATAAAGCAGTAGCACGTGCATTAACCTCAGATAAAAACTCTACAAAAGCAGAGGATTTAAATGGTGCTATTGTAGTACTTGAGAATAAAAGTGCAGATGTTTTAGCTCTTGTTGGTGGGGTTGATTATTCAAAAAGTAGTTTCAATAGAGCAACGCAAAGTAAGCGTCAACCTGGAAGTAGTATAAAACCTCTTATCTATCAAGTAGCATTAGATTTGGGCTATTCAGGTGCGTCACAACTAGCAGACATTGCAAGAACATATGAGTACGAGAACGATGGCAAAGAAAAGAAGTGGAAACCTAAGAATTATGAAAAAGATTATAAAGGGATGATTACTTTGCGTGAAGCGTTAGTGCACTCTAGAAATTTAGCAACTATTAATCTTGTAAGAGGCATTGGACTTTTTGAGGTTTATAAAGAGTTAGAGCGTTATGGAATGAAGAAACTGCCATATAATCTCTCTATTTCACTTGGAAGTATTGGTCTCTCTCCACTTGAACTTAGTGGATTTTATACAATATTCTCTAATTACGGCCTAGTGAGTGAGCCACGTCTAATCGAGCGTGTTGAAAACTCTACATCGGTACTACAAAGATTTTCTGCAAATACAAAATATATAACATCACCAGAACAGGCATATCTAATGATAGATATTTTAAAAGATGTAGTAAAGCGCGGTACTGGTCGTGGGGTTGGCATTAAAGGGATTGAGCTTGCAGGAAAAACTGGAACAACAAATAATGCAGTAGATGCATGGTTTTGTGGCTTTTCACCATCGGTTGAGACGGTAGTATGGTTTGGACATGACGATAACTCACCAATGGGAAGAATTGAAACAGGTGGACGCGTAGCAGGTCCTGCTTTTAAACAGTTTTACAAGCTTCTACTAAAGCAAGCACCACAAATTGGACGTAAATTTGATAGACCTGATGGTGTGATTGAATCAATTGTAAATGGAAAAAAAGAGCTTTTTACAGATACCTCAAAACCACCACAGTACCAAGTACGAGAAAAATCAGAGATGATCTTTTAGCTTATTTAAACGGCTGAGACTCTAATCTTTAGTTTCCCGCTATTGTTACCGTAATATCCATCTAAATCATTTGCAAACGCACAAAATTCACCTGAGCTTTTAGCTTTGTACTTATCAAGTCTATTTCCAATTACAAAGGCTTTTTTGTCATCATCTGTTATGCTACCACATAGAGTAAACCACTGAGCATTATCTTTTGTAACTCGTCTAAAAGGCTCCATTATGGCTATTACAATCTCTTTGTAACCTAATGTCTGATCATCTCTATTCCAACCCTCTCCATCAAGCTCTTTAATTCCTGCGTCACTCCATCTATCAGCACCGATTACTTCAATTTTGTATGATTTTCCTTTTTCAAAAAAAATACCAGTGTGATTAAATTTTTTATAGCTAAAGACAACTGTTTCTATAGGATTATCTTGTGTTGGAATCAAAAAATTTCTTTTGTACATCTGTTTATGGTCTGAAAAACCTACAAACCCTTTTGTTTTACCATCAGCATATATTATTGTGTGTGGAAGATTTTCTAGAGATTTTGGTCTATAGTTTCTATCTCCTGAGATACGCTCTGCAACTGAGTAGTGAATTAATGGTAGTCTCTCTTTTTCTATTTTATCCTCTTTTATGACGCAACATTTTCTGTCAGTTAGGGTAATTAATGAGGTAAAAAATAGTCTGTCTTGTTCATGATTTACACCAAATGAGTTTGGATCAACTTGTACATCATCTACTCCAATGCTATATTTTACATTTTCATCAAGTAATTTATCGTATTGAATTGTTTTTGAAGATAGGAGATTTATTCCTAGTTTAAGGTCTTCAAACCAGTCCATGAAAAATCTTAGAGTCGTATCTGATAGTCCATCGTAAAAGTATCCACCACCAACATCAGAGTGCGCTCCTGCAAACCATACCTCTAGGATTCTCTCATCTTTATTCATAAGCGTAGGTTGAAATGCCCGTCTTTTATCATCAATAGATACAAGGTGCAGAGCTTTTTCTACATTAGTAGGTAGAGTAAAGCCATGCTCAAAGACTACATCAGATTTAGGACGATCTGAAGAGCTTAAATTTGGCAACCCAATTGAAGCAACTGTGTCAAAAATAGCCTCTATAATTTCATCTGTTGATACTTTATCATTTATCAATGAAGCAAAACGTCTAGCTATTGCACCACCGCGACTAAAACCTGTAACAACTACTTTTTTAAAATTCTCTTTTTTATAATAGGCATCAAAGTCAGCCATAGCTAGGTTGATTATGTCTGCAACGTCTAATTTTTCTGATGCTAAACCAGAATTTAGTTTTCTTTGATAGAAGTTACCATATGTTCCAACTCCATTGTAGTAAAAATAGCGGTTCCCATTAGGCTGAGTAGTTTTTTCAGCTTTAAGGTCACCACCTAATAGAAGATGAAACTTAAGAACATTAGTAATGTTTTCATCTTTTATTTCACCACTCTTTTTTATATCTTGAACAGCATCGTTTGGATCGTTATTTGTTCCATCGAAATTAAAAATCATCACTTTTGGCATAATACTTTCCTTTTTTATTTAAATAAACTATCAAGGCCATCCAGTTCTGTATAAACCGAGAAGAAGTTTGTAACATTAAAGTCAGATATATTTGCATTACTATCTCTTATTTGAAATATATTAGTATCTATAAATGAGATTTCTGGATTTTCTAGAAAAGCTCCACTTAGACTATTTTCAAGATTTGAAGCAGATAGTTTTAATGAGATATTCTCTAGCTTTTTGATTATATCTTTTGAATTTCCATCAAAATATGATAGATTAGCATCAATAATTAGGCTAGAAATTTTAGACAAATCTTTTCTATTTACATAAAGAATTTCTTTAGCACCTAGTGTGTAGGTGATGATACCTGTACGTTTAAACCAGCTATCATTAATAGATTCTAGTATGTTATTTACAAATTTTTTATTTAGTACAAGTCTCTCAACACGTAAACTACTTGCTAATACAAAACCACTGAAACTATTTTTAGTATCTTTTTTTACATTAAGTATATTTGCTAGATTAAATTTATCATCACGTTTTCTTGAACCACTCCATTTAAACATAATGGAGTTTTTAAGACGTAATGATTTTAAGAGGTTGTTGTAAGATGTATTGAAATCATCTCTTGCAGCAGCTACACCTGCCTTGGTGTTGTTTAAATCGAAATATGTTTGAAGCTCTTTTTTCTTTGTTTTATTTGCATCTTGAAACTGTTTTAGTTTTGATTTGTAATTCAACTCTTCTTTTAACAACTCTAAGGCTTTTTTATCTACAAGCAGTAAATTATCTCGTATGTTAAACAAGTCTTTGCTACTACCATCACTTTTGTAAGTTTTAACCATTTTTTTAAAATCTGAATTTTTAGTTTTATTTAAATCTAGATAAATTGCAGTTTCAGCTCCACGTACTGGGTGTAAGAAGATAATATCACCAACATTATCAAAGCCTGACAAACCATTAATTGTAGATATTCTAGTTTGCTGTATATTCCACGGATAACCATCTCTATCACTTTCATCGTTTATATCAAACAGCGCGCTACTTATAGGACGACTACTACACCCTTGCATTAATAGAAGCACTACAAGTGCTATAAAACTTTGTAGAGTGTTTTTTGTCACATCTTTTCCTAATAAATAATATTTTTAGTTTATAATGTATTTTACAACTTAAAAAATTAAATTATAATAAAATAATAATATTTTAGTTTACCATGTATGATATACTCCCAATAATGATTAACACAATAGACCGTGGTATACTTTTTATGCTTGCAAGTGCGCTTATTTCTGCACTTAATGGGGCTGTTGCAAAAGTTTTGAGTGAAGACTTAAGTGCTATTGAAATAGTCTTTTTTAGAAATGTGATAGGCGTATTAATAATACTTTTTACTCTTAAACACACTCCTGCAATTCTAAGTGGTGGAAAACTACATCTTCTTTTTTTACGTGGTTTTTTTGGTTTTAGTGCAATGATTTTGTTTTTTTACACAATAACGGTTATTCCACTTGGTGTATCTATAACTCTTAATAAAACATCTCCATTTTTTGTCTCAATTATCGCATTTTATCTATTGCGAGAAAATTTGAGTAAAAGAGCAATTACTGCTCTTTTAGTAGGTTTTTTAGGTGTTGTTTTAATTGCAAAACCTACAGGTATTGGTATCGGATATGAGCACTTTTTAGGTGTCTTAGGTGGCTTTTTCGCAGCAGCTGCATATGTAACAATTAAAAAGATAAAAAACATTTATGACACAAGAGTAATAGTTCTCTCATTTATGGGTGTAGGTACACTATTCCCTTTAATGTTTTTTATACTTTCACCATATATTAATCCACCAGATTCGATTTCATTTTTATTTGAGCCATTTTTATTGCCAACTTCGCAAAGGGTATGGCTTTTAATAGCTTTTATGGCTGTTATATCTACACTTTCTCAATGGTTATTAACAAAAGCGTATAGTAACTCAAAAGCGAGTATTATTGGAGTAATAAGTTATACAAATATTCCATTTGCGATTGGATTTGGTTGGATGTTAGGTGATGTTTTCCCTGATTTCTGGACATTTCTTGGAATCTCTTTGATTGTACTAGGTGGGGTAATTGTTAGTAAGAGGTAGATTTATTGGATATACATTTTTAATTAATTTTACCAAGATCTATTGAAAAGCAGATACCATTATCTATATTCGTAGCATGTAAATGACCAAGATGGTGGTCTTCAATAATTATTTTTGACATATATAGACCCAATCCTGTTCCATTCTTTTCATCTTTTGTCGAGAAGTATGGGTCAAATATTTTATCGATTATATCCTCTGCTATTCCACCACCATTATCACATATTGATATTCTTCTATTATCTGTTGTAATTGTTATATTTGTATTTTGAGTACTTTTTTCTTTAAAGTTCTCTTGAGAATTTTTTATTATATTTAATATAACTTGCATTATTTCACTATCGTATAGTTTTATATTCTCTTTGGAATTGTATTTTTCTATTATCTCTATATTATTATTTATTAAAGTAGCTCTTATTACATTAAGCGATTTTGAGATAATTTCATCTAGTATAACACTCACAGGCTCTTTATTTGGTGTATAGAATTTTCTAAAATTGTCTATTGTTGTTGAAAGATCTTGAACTTTGTCTTCAATCTTCTTTAATTCACCATCTAAGAATTGATTCTGTTTTTTAATTCTATCATCTGAGGACAAATCAAATGAATTAAGCTGAAGTTTTAATCTAGTATTGCCAGAAATTGCAGAAATTGATGATAGTGGCTGTCTCCACTGATGTGCAATCATACTAATCATCTCTCCCATTTGAGCTAGGCGAGTACTGTGCATTAGCTGTTGATCTTTTTGTCTATTCTCCTTTATTGACATAACTAATCTTGTATAGAGTGATATTCTGCTTATAAATTGATTCTCATCTATAGGTTTAGTTAAATAATCAACTGCTCCAATTGCAAGCCCTTCCGTTCTAAGTGTAGTAGATGCAGTTAAAAACACAATAGGAATATCTGCAGTTCCTTTATTTGATTTAAGAACTTGAGCTACTTCAAAACCATCCATATCTGGCATATGAATATCTAGAATGATTAAATCTATTTCACTCTCTTCTACAACTTCTAAAGCTTTTTTACCGCCACCGGCCATAATAATGTTATAAGAGTTGTCAATTCTCTCAAGTAAATCTTCAATTATATAAAGAATTGATTTTGAGTCATCAACTATCAAAATATTTATTTTCATTTTTTATATACCTCTCTGTTAGTATACGTTCTTAATGTGCGTAAACTTTTGTAAAAAAAGATGGCCTTTTAAAGTGTGGCGGATACTTCATTCTAATACTAAAAAATTTAGAACGACCTGGTTTTAAATCTTTAGCAATAACAAACTCTTTTATCAGGGTGTTTTTCTTCTCTATTTTTTTCTTTTTACTGTCTGTAAAACTAAATGTTAGATACTCAAATATACTATTACTTGGATTATAAATATCGCTTCCCTTTAGTCTAGAGAGTGATACACCCTTATGTGCCATTTTAACCCATAGTTTAGTAGTTCCAATTTTAAAACTTCCTGTATTTTTTACAAATCCTTGGATAACCATTGTCTCATTAGCTAAAATTCTTTTTTTAGTAAGTTTGTAGATTTGTGCTTTTTTTAGATAGGTATCTAGTACATATATTGAAAAACCACCTAAAAAAGAGACTACTAAAACAGCAGAAAATACCATACTAGCTAGTAGTTTTTTATTTCTCTCTTTTTTAATGATTATAATTAATAAAGCAAATATAGCAATAAAAAATAGAACTGTTAACCAGTGTATATATGTCATATATGTCATTTTTTACAGTTCGCTTTCAAAGTAACATTAAAATCACCTCTGTATGTATATGGTTCAATAATGAAATTAAAGATGTGAATTTCACCTGGAACAATCTTTTTATTTACAGATATAACTTTCTTTTTAATCGGTTTAATTGTAGATATAAAGTTCTTTAAAAAGTTTTGACCTGTTTTAATTACATCTGCTTCAATATTACAAGTTCCAAAGTTTTCTATTCCTCTATTGATCAGAGTACCTTTAATAACTAAAGATTTTGAGTATTGTAATTTTTTTACCATGTCAACTTGAATTTCTGTTTTGTATACAAAGTTGTGGATAAAATAAAAAGATATAAATGGGGCAGAAAGTAAGAATATGAAAGCAAATAGCATAGTTATCACTGCATGGCTTGTTTTTTTTCTAACCATAACGATAGATAAAATTAAGAGAATTATAAAAACTAAACCAATCCAGATAAACGCGTAGTAGTCGTAAGTATGTAGCTGGGCTAAAAAGTTGTTAAAAACCTCTGTAGCTTTTTTAACCATCTATTCTTCTCTATTTGCCTTCTCAGTAAGTCCGCTTAAGCCGAAACGACGTGCTAATTCACGTTCAATTCTCTCTGGTGAAATATTTCTATAACCAAGGGCTACTAGAGAGTGAAAAAGTAGGTCTGCTGCTTCGTAAACAATCTCTTCTTCATTATTGTCTTTGATTGCATATGCAAACTCAGCAGCCTCTTCAGCTACTTTTTTTAAGATAGAGTTTTCACCTTTATGAAAAAGTTGAGAAGTGTAAGATTTTTCTGGATCGCCACCTTTTCTTGACAGTATAGTGTGGTAAAGTGTGTCAATTACGCCATACATTTCATCTGTCTGGATTTCAGGTTTAGTAACTATATCACCACTCTCTAGTTGTTCAAAAAAACAAGATTTACGTCCAGTATGACAAGCAACTCCATCTTGTTTTACTTTTAAAAGTAGAGTATCTTGATCACAATCTAAAAAGAAATCTTTTATATGTTGTAGATGTCCGCTAGTTTCACCTTTTTTCCAAATACGTCCTTTTGTGCGTGAAAAGTAGTGAGCAGTTTTTGTCTCAAGTGAGAGTATCAGAGCCTCTTTGTTCATATATGCCATCATTAAGACATCATTACTCTGTGCGTCTTGGACAATGACAGGTAGAAGATTATCTACCTTGTCCCAATCTATACGCTCTAAAATTCTCTCTAAATTATTCAAGTTGTTCTACTTTGCAGTAGTACGTTTTTGAGGATTTTTCATATCAACCCAAATATTTGGAGTTGAACCACCTGGTGTTAAGAAAATCTTTGCATCTTTATTTGTACTAAGAGCTTCATTGAATTTACCTTGAACTTTAATTTGTTCAAGTTTTAGCAATTGCGTTGTTAAGCTTTTTGCAATGATTAGGTTTGCAGCTGCTTGAGCTTTAGCATTAATTGTAATTGCACGCGCGGCACCCTCTGCTGCAATTTTAATCGCTTCAGCTTCCCCACGCTCTTTTTCAGCTCTCTTAATCGCCTCTTGTTTTGTTTTTTGTACCTCTTGTTGAACACGCTCTACTTCTTGTTTAGCGACTTGAACACGCTCAATCTGTTTTTTAACTTCAGCTGGAAGAATAATTTCTCTAAGTTGAACAGACTTTAAAACAACAGGAGTATTATCTAACTTATCAACATTTTCACGAATTTTAGTATCGATTAGTTGAGCAATTTCATTTCTTCTAACAGGTAGAGATTCCGCATCAAATGTACCGATAACATTACGAACAATGTCACGAACAACAGGGTTAATGATTTTATCTTCCCAACTTATACCCCATGTACTAATTGTTTGTGAAGCGTGAAGACTATTTAATTGATACTGAACAGTAAGCTCAATCGTTACAGGAAGACCACGTGCATCTAGAACTGTAATTGGAGCATTTGTCCGAATTCCGCTACCGCGAGCTACTCTATCAAGAGTACCTTTATAGTTAATGATACGTACTTTAGTATCGACAATAATCGCACGCTGAATACCCGGGATTAAGAAGTGAAGACCAGGTTCTAGTGGAATACTTTCATATTTACCAGTAGTAACTTTAATACCACGCTCACCCTCGTCAATAATTACATATGGCTTACTAATAAACCCTAGTAAAACAATAAAAATAATTACATATAAAAATGCAGATTTTTTACCAAAGTCTTTAAAAAATTCTGGTGGTTGAGGCATTCTTGGACCACCTCCGCCATTTCCACCTGTACGTTTTTTCTCACCATTATCTGTGTTGTTACCACTTTGGTTAGGAGTTTTTCTCTTGTTATTAAAATAATCATTCATGTCAGCTGGCATATTAATTTTCCTCTATGTATGTAAGATAGTGTTCATATTTTGGATTACGACCATATACTACATCAAAGTAAGTTTCTTGTAGTAGTTTAGTCATTGTTCCACGTTTTCCATTTCCTATTACTCTAGCATCTACTTCATTTATTGGTGTAACTTCAGCAGCAGTTCCTGTGAAGAATGCTTCATCACAGATATACACTTCATCACGTGTAACTCTTCGACGTTCAACTTTAATGTTGTGATCAGCCGCTAGTTGAATAATCATATTTTGAGTAATACTCTCTAGTGAGTTATCATTTGGCGGTGAGATTAATACTCCATCTCGAACAATAAATAGACACTCACCGCTTCCCTCAGCAACAAAACCATCATCATCAAGAAGCATTCCCTCTTCATAACCAGCCTCTATTGCCTCGTGTTTCGCCATTTGAGAATTTAAGTAGTTTGCAACAGCTTTTGCTTTTCCCATTGTAGATTTAACGCTATTACGAGTAAAAGATGAAATCTTAACTCTAATTCCATTTTCAAGTCCCTCATCGCCTAAATAACTTCCCCACTCCCAAGCAGCAATTGCAGTGTGAACAGGAGCTTTAACGTGATGAACACCCATAACACCATAACCTAAATATATAAGAGGACGAATGTAAACATTTCCATCAAATGTATTGTTTTTAAGAAGCTCTATTTGTGCACTTTCTAAATCTTCAAGAGAGTGTTTTGGAGTTATCATAGTGATTTTTGCAGAGTTTAAAAGTCTCTTTGTATGTTCACGAAGACGAAAAACTGCTAATCCTTTTTTTGTAAGATATGCACGTGTGCCCTCAAAAACTCCGTTTCCATAATGCAAAGTATGGGTGAGGATATGCACATTAGCATCTTTCCAAGCAACCATGTTGCCATCCATCCATATAAATTGCGTTTCTTTCATATTCTATCTCCAATAGCTTGTTGTTTATATTTTGAACTTCGACTATTGTCGATAAGTTATTCTAAATTGATGTGATTTTATCTAAATGTTTGTAAATTAGTGTTGAAAATTTATTTTTATGTCACTTGAAGGTCTAATCTTTCTCTTCGCCAAATGTAGCAATTAGACCATTTAAAAGTTCACTATTCTCTTCATATGAAAATTGTGCTTCAGGATGAACAATTGTGTAGAACCAAAGAGGCATCTCTTTTTCTCGAAACTCTTCGCCAGCCTCATCGCCTTTATTTTTTTTCTGCGCACCCCACATAGATACATTAAAATGTTCACGACCCTCTTTTACATCATAATTAATTAACCAAGAGATTGGTGCAATTTTACTATACCATGGCCATTTTGTCTCATTTGAGTGACAATCCGCACAGGCTCTAAAAAAAAGGTCTTTAGTTTTTTGAGTGTTCCATTGTGGTTCTGCCACTACTTTTGGATTCTCATGTTTTACTGGGATGAACTGGATAGCAACTATAGATATGGCGCTAATAATTAAAATACTTTTTTTAGAAAACATGATTATCCTTTAAAATAATGTTATTTTGTTGATGGTGTATTAATCATCCAAGTTGAAAAAACATCTAAATAGTCCCAAAAAGATTGTATAAGTGGTTCTGGAACATCATCTAATTCATTTAAAACTTGTTTGTATAATGCAAGCCAAGTTACTCTTGCTTCTTCAGTGATTCTAAATGGAGCATGTCGTCCCACCATTCTAGGCGCACCTCTATTTTCATTGAAATATGGGTGCCCTCCACAAATTTGTATTAAAAAATCTGCTGCATTTTTCTTTGCTTGCTCAAAATCATCTTCATCGTGAATTGGAAAAAGAAAAGCAATATCACTTGTGCGTATTAGCTCATAATGCATGTTTACAAGTCTTCTAAGACGATCCTCTCCTACGAATTTTAAAAAGTCAGGGTGAGGTTTAGTAACAGGTGGTCTAACACCAATCTCTCCTGCTGTTATGTTTAAATCCATTTCAGTCTCCAAAATTAATTTTTGTAAGTCTAACATAAAGATGGTAGAATTACCGACATGGAAAAAGCTTTATTTTTAGACAGAGATGGTGTTATAAATGTTGATTATGACTATGTTCATAAGATTGAAGAGTTTGATTTTTTTGATGGTGTTTTTAGTACCTGTAGAGAGTTTAAAAAACAAGGTTACTTAATTGTTGTTATAACAAATCAATCTGGAATTTCAAGACAGAAATACAGTGAAGAAGATTTTGCAA
>Ga0316206_1001550_pt1 | contig 19518 bp, 20 predicted proteins | sample 6monthpyrite_MG_FD_204942 | JGI IMG/M metagenome (GOLD analysis project Ga0316206, IMG submission 204942) | Microbial mat bacterial communities from mineral coupon in-situ incubated in ocean water Damariscotta River, Maine, United States -... | ecosystem: Environmental > Aquatic > Marine >... | reverse complement strand
TTGAGATAGCAATCTTCATTCAATTGCTTTTCAGTATAAATCAAACAGATATACTTGATAATAAAAGATTTTTTCTACTTTATAGACAACAGCTATACAGTCACGATCTAATATAGATAACGGCATATAACGAAAATCTTAAAGATTAATTGCCGCTGGCCGTTTTTGCTTATATAAATAACTAATTACTTTTTATAATATTTTCAGGGATTGAGCATTCGCATGAACCAAACCATTGATTCACTTATTCAGACCGCCAACAAGGTCATTCTGGGAAAAGATAAACAAATACGTCTGGCGCTAGCCTGTCTGTTTGCCCGAGGCCACTTACTGATAGAAGACCTTCCTGGCATGGGTAAAACCACGCTCGCACAGCTAATGGCCAGGCTGATGGGGCTGCAATTCAAACGCATTCAATTCACCAGTGACCTGCTTCCCTCTGACATTGTTGGTGCCGCAATTTACAACCGTGAAGAACAAAACTTTGCTTTCCACCCGGGGCCGGTGTTTACCCAGGTTTTTCTGGCCGATGAAATCAATAGAGCTTCACCCAAGGCACAAAGTGCATTACTGGAAGCCATGGAAGAGAAACAGGTTTCCTGTGAAGGTGAAACACGTGCGTTACCAGAACCTTTTTTTGTCATTGCCACTCAAAACCCTGCTCACCATATTGGCACTTTCCCACTGCCTGAATCCCAATATGATCGTTTTATGATGAAAATAGAGCTGGGGTATCCGGATCGACAGGCAGAACGTCGCATTTTGACAGGGCGAGATCGACAAATTCTGCTACACACCTTACAAGCATGCATTAAACCTGAAGAAGTTCTGACATTTCAGGCCAGCGTACCCGGCGTTCATGTATCAGATGCACTGCTGGATTACCTACAGGATCTGGTTGAATACACACGCCATAATATGAAACTTGAACAAGGTTTGTCTCCTCGTGGCAGCCTTGCTCTGTTACGTAGCGCTCAGTCATGGGCATTTATACATGGACGAACGTCTGTACTACCTGAAGATATTCAAACTGTTTTACCTTCGGTTGTTGGACATCGCCTGCATGCAGATAACCCCGGGAAACAAACTGACAATCTGGCTCAACAACTATTGCAATCAGTCGTCATCCCCTGAGCCTTTATTCATGAGCAGTCTGGCAGATAAAATATCAACACGCCGTTTGCACAACGCTGAAGTATCCCCCATTTTATTACATCGTCGCAGGATTTATATTTTACCTACCCTCTACGGTGTCTATTTTTCTGTTTTACTGATCATCATGCTAATCGGATCGATCAATTACAACAACAGCCTGGGTTTTGCGCTGACATTCCTGATGGGCAGCACAGTTATGATTTCGATGCTACATACACATCGTAATTTATCAGGTCTGAAAATACGCTGTGAAACAGCCCGTTCAGTATTCTGTGGTGATGAAATTGCATACCCCGTAATGTTACACAACGAACAAGTTATCAATAAACCTTCCGTCAGACTTGAGATATCGGGCGAGCAACAAACAATCGTCAATATACCTGCCAGCGGCAGTATTAATCTCTTGCTAACTAAAAAATCCATTCAGCGTGGCCGCATACAACCGGGACGAATAAAAATAATGAGTGACTATCCAATGGGTTTATTACGCGCATGGTCCTGGATCCGACCTGATTGTGAATGCATCGTTTATCCAACTCCAGAAAACAAGCCTCCTCCTCCCGATTTTCAATCACAAGGTGACGGGGAATCCAGTCAGACTGCAAAAGGAAATGATGAATTTTCAGGGTTACGCCCCTATCAACCTGGAGACAGCCTGAAAAAAATTGCATGGAAACAAAGTCAACGCGGTGATGAACTGTTTAGTAAACAATTTTCCAGCAGCGGCCAAAAAAGTCTTTGGCTTGAATGGGACATGCTGCAAACCCGTTCACTGGAGCAGAAATTATCACGCCTCTGCCGCTGGGTACTTGACTGCGAATCTGACGGACTCTCTTATGGACTAAAAATTCCGGGTAACACTATTCCTCCGGGACAGGGTCATCGTCATCAACATTTATGCTTATCAGCACTTGCAACATTCGGTCAAAATTAATGGCAGGTCAATTATCCGTTTCAAATGAAAAAATGTTGTGGATACTGCTGGTACAGGGTTCTGTCATTGCACCGCATATAACCCGCTTGCCACTCTGGGTCAGTGTCGTTTCTTTTTTATCCGGCATGTGGGGATACTACTCGGTTGCAGGCAAGCTACCCCGACCCGGGCGAATACTACTGATCGTGCTGGTCGCGGCTGTTATCCTGGCCATTATCAACAGCTACGGCACATTAATTAACCGCGATGCCTGCATCGGTTTGCTCATGATCATGCTTTCTTTCAAAGTGCTTGAATTTAAAGCAGATCGCGACGTTATGTTATTTGTTTTCATGGGCTACTTTCTTGTCGTGACAAATTTTCTATTCAGTCAGTCTATTGCAATGGCAGCCTATATGATGCTGGTTAGTTTATTACTCACCAGTACATTAGTCATGCTTAATCGCCATGATACGCAACTACATTTACGACAAAGCCTGAAACTGGCCGCGACGTTATTGCTCCAGTCAGTACCGATTATGTTAGTACTCTTTGTTTTATTTCCACGCTTGCCAGGCCCGGTCTGGTCAATGCCATCCGACAAATCACAATCTGTAACAGGTATCAGTGACCGGATGTCACCGGGAAGTATCAGCCAGCTTATTCGCTCGAATGCCGTTGCTTTTCGTGTCAGCTTCAGGAACAAATTACCTGAGCAATCGTCGCTCTACTGGCGCGGCCCCGTACTCTGGAATTATGATGGCAACACCTGGTTCCCGGGCTTTACCAATATCACTCATAATATTTACAACGCTCGTTATCGGGGTAAACCCATTGAATATTCATTAACACTGGAGCCTCATCTGAAGAAATGGATTTTTGCACTCGACATTCCAGTAAAAATACCGAGAGCAACCACGTTAAACAAGAATTTTTCTCTCATATCACGCACCCCCGTCAAGAAACGCAGACAATTTAATATCCAATCAGCTATTCAGTATCGCATTAATGACAGCCTGTCAAATCAGGAAAAAAACAGTGCTTTACAGCTACCCATAAATACCAACCCTGAAACAAGAAAATGGGTCATTCAACTGCAGCGAGATTACAAACAACCCGAGCAGCACATCAGAAAAGTTCTGAATTATTTTAACAAACAAAAATTTATATACACGCTCAGACCTCCTTTACTAGGTAAAAATGCTATAGATGATTTTTTATTCAGAACACGAAAAGGTTTTTGTGAGCACTATGCGGGTAGTTTTGTTTACATCATGAGGCTACTCAATATACCTGCCAGAGTTGTACTGGGATATCAAGGTGGTGAATATAACAAACAGGGAAACTATCTGATTGTCAGACAATCCGATGCGCATGCCTGGGCAGAAGTCTGGCTGGAGAATCGTGGCTGGATTCGTGTCGATCCAACATCCGCTGTTGCCCCTGAGAGAGTCGAACAAGGCATTGATGCTGCCCTCCCTTCATTTGAAACATCAGGCGGCTTGCTACGCAGTCACAATCCTTTTCTACGATCCTTGTTTTTGTCATGGGATGCTGTTAACTACAAATGGCACAAATGGGTACTGGGATATGATGCCAACAAACAATCCGGGCTACTTGAAAAACTCGGCATTGACACACAGGACTGGGAATCAAATGCTATTATCCTGTTTACCGGACTTGGTATTATGATATTAATTGGATTCATTTGGGTACAACTGAAAAAATTTAAATACGAAAAAGATCATACCGTTCGGTTATATGCTTTATTTTGTCAGCGTTTGGGCAAAACAGGTTTTATTCGACAATCATACGAAGGCCCACGTGATTATGCCCGGCGGGTAACAAGACAGAGACCTGATTTAAAGGAAGATATCGATTTAATTACACGCTTTTATATTCAACTCCGATATGGTTGCAACACACCTGAACGGCTTTTTATTCAATATAAAAACAGGATTAAGAAATTCCATCCAAAAAAAACCGGGTAATGTTTCTCTAAATTATCAGGTAATTTTGTCAGTCATAACCTTATCTGAAATAAATAATCATATCGCTTGACAGTTTCCGCTGATTTCGGCACTCTCACTAAATGTTCATTATTTCTACACATCGCATGCCTCTTATTGCACACCTGAAATGGGTCGCGCGTCGAGATGCTGTGCCGGGAATAAATACATAACACTTACATAACAAGTTACTTATTTCAGGCCACAGACTCTTTCAGAATCTGTGGCTTTTTTAGTTTTACACCAGCGAAATTGAGAGACATTATGTCTATAACAACTGCTTACATTGGTATTATTCTTATCTGGTCTACCACACCTCTGGCCATCAAATGGAGTGGTGAAGAAGCAGGTTTCCTGTTTGGCGTGACCGCCCGTATGTTAATAGGCACCTTCATTTGCTTACTAATTATGGCTTTTATGCGCATCAAACTAACGTGGAATAAGAAAGCGATACAATCCTATCTGGCCGCCAGCATGGGAATTTTTGGCTCAATGTTACTCACCTACTGGGGTGCTCAGTTCATCACATCTGGAATGCTGTCTGTATTATTTGGTTTTACACCTTTACTGACCGGGATTCTTGCTGCCTGGGTATTAAAAGAACGTAGTTTAACGGCCAGTAAAATCACAGGCGTTGCTTTCGGGATAACTGGATTGATTGCAGTTTTCTATACAGATATTGCGCAAGCAGATCAGGCAATCCCTGGAATACTTGCTGTTTTAATGGCGACGACGTTGCATTCTCTCAGTACTGTAACAATTAAGAAAATTAATTGTCACTTACCAGGACTGGTCATCAATGCAGGTAGCTTGATCATTTCGAGTATTTTGTTTCTGATAGTCTGGGTTTTCAGTGATGCGCAATTACCGGAAAATATCAGCTTGAAATCGGGGATTTCTATTCTATACCTTGGTGTGCTTGGCAATGTGGTAGGGTTTACTTTATATTTTTACGCGCTTAAAAATATGGCTGCAAACAAAATTGGTATGATTCCATTAATAACGCCTGTTATTGCACTAACGCTCGGTTATATATTTAATCAGGAGCCATTGGGCTGGAAACTGATTCTAGGTAGTGGTTTGATCTTACTGGGATTGGTTATCCATCAATGGGGCAACAAAATTAAATTTTAATTCAGAGGTTTATTAATATGACTATCGCATCGTTTACAATCAGTTTGTTACCGAAAATCGAATTTGGTCCTGGCTGTTTTAATAAATTGCCAGAGCTTCTGGCACAATACGGTCAAAAAATTTTACTGGTAACAGGCAAGCAGTCTATTGAGTCCTCTGATCACTGGCAATTACTGCAAGGCTGGCTAAAGCAATCCGGGCATCAGGTCGCTCGTGTAAAAATAGACACAGAACCTTCACCGCAAATGATCGATGATATTGTCACCGAATATCGCCATAGTAAAATTGATATTATTCTGGGTCTGGGTGGCGGCAGTGTGCTGGATGCTGCCAAGGCAGTTTCCGGGCTATTACGACTTAATCATTCTGTCATGGATTTTCTTGAAGGTGTCGGGCCGGAGCTTACTTATCCCGGCCCGGCAGTTCCGTTTATTGCAATTCCGACAACAGCAGGAACAGGTAGTGAAGCAACCAAAAACGCGGTACTCAGTGATCAAAACTATAATGGTTTCAAAAAATCTTTTCGTGATGATCAATTGATCCCTCAATACGCCATCATTGATCCTGATCTTTTAAAATCCTGCCCGGATGAACTTATCGCGGCTAATGGAATGGATGCACTAACTCAATTACTGGAATCATTTGTATCAACGCGCAGCAACACGATGACAGATGCATTAGCCATAAGTGGCCTGAACGCATGCACTAATAGTTTACTTGAATGGTATCAACATGGTCCTGATGAGTCAGATGCGCGTGCCAATATGGCATATGCTTCACTGACATCAGGTATTTGTCTGGCACAAACAGGACTGGGCTCGGTACATGGACTTGCAGCTCCGCTGGGCGCTTTTTTTCCAATTCCGCATGGGGTTGCTTGCGGTACGCTGGTCGCGACTGCCACCCGGGTCAACATTGAAAGTATGCAATCACGAGCACAAGACAACCCTGCGCTCGCCAAATATGAAAAAATAGCCCGCGTTCTATGCAATAAAGACTTTAATTCCAGACAACATGCATTTGATGGTCTGATAACAACACTGGAAGATTTGACAGAAAACCTGCATCTTCCCAGATTAGGAAAATATGGTGTAACAAAAAAAGACGTAGAACATATTACAAAACACAGTCGGGGGAGCAGCATGAAAACCAATCCAATCGATCTCAATGATAATGAGATTTCCCGGATTGTTTCAGACAGAATCTAACGTAAACTAATTTATCCGGAGTTACGTTACAACGCCGTCCGGGAGAAAGCCGATGCCATTGGTGACAACGTATTCTGCTCATTTTGGGCCACTGTATAATCATCGACCAGTTGCTGCAAACTGATACCATCAAGAAAGCCGGTAATTTTGTTGCTTAAATTTTCCCACATACCTTCCAGAACCTGTTGTTCAGATCCTTGCTCGACAACCATTTCCTGATCATGTTTGGATTTTTCATCATTAATGGCAGCAACAATGCTGGCAATACTAAGCTCGTTGGCAGGCCTGGCTAAATGATAACCGCCTCCGGGGCCACGCACACCACGAACCAGGCCTTTACTTCTTAATTTTGCAAATAATTGCTCGAGATAAGACAGCGAAATTTTCTGGAGCTCTGAAATCTCAGCCAGAGTAACCGGCTTCTTGTTTTCATTTAGTGCCAGCTCCATCATCGCTGTTATTGCATATCGTGCCTTGGTAGATAGCTTCATAGCATCTCTCCTGAGAGCGTCTACAGCCCTGTTATCTATTTACACAATCATCCTATTGAAATTGCGCTTATGTAAGAGTATTGATTACCTGACTGTTACAGTCAAGAATGCAATCGTCAAACTTTGTAAAACTTCACAAAAAATATGTATTTAAATCCATAAAAATATATTAATTACATTATTAACAAATACTTACATTAATAATATAAAAGTTAAAAGTTTTCTGTTACAAGAATAATAGGGGACATTTTCAGAAATACAATGTTATTTTTGCTGTTTAAACAGGTTTCAGGGGCTTATACCTTGCCGCACAGGAGCTGAAAGGTCTTTTGCGTACTCTGACATTGAGCCGTCATATAAGAGTATGTTGTTAAATCCCAGTTGCTTAAGAACCAGATATGTCTGCGCAGCTCTATGCCCGGTACGACAATACAATATCAGGGGCTGTGATTTTTTCGTGACCCCAACATGCCTGAGACTTGATAAAAGTAAATCAGGTTTTTTAAATGTAAATCCGCTTGCAAAATCAACCGTATCATCCCATGACCATAATTTAGCGCCCGGTATATGCCCCGAGCGTTTGTAACGGGGATGCCCCAGATATTCTTCCCTTGATCTTACATCCAACAGAACCTGCTTGTTTGTCTGTAAACTCTTTTTAATTTGTGCCAGGTCGATTACATTGTCAGCTATTGGACTGCCTGCAATATAAGATACCTTTTTTCTTTCGTTGTACTTGTTTTCAACCTTGCGTCCTTCCAGGATCCATTTGACCAGACCTCCATCAACGACTGAAACACGAGGGTGTTTTAACCGCTCAAGCTCCCAGTATAAACGGCCAGCATTCAAGCCACCCATATCGTCATAAATAACAACGTGACTCCGACGGGAAACACCAATAAACCCGAGTATTTGAACCAAACGTTGACGGGAAATCCGTAATGAAACCTTGTCCTTTTTGCGCTTTTGCACCAGGTTTGCATAACCCAGATAAATTGCTCCGGGTATATGAAAACGTTGATACTGTGTCTGATCGCTACTCATGTCAATCAGAACAAGATCGGTATCATTTAAATGTTGCTGGAGCCAGGTTGTATTAACCATAATACCCGCATGCGCTTTTGACGCCACCAACAAAAACAGGAAAATGACACTCATTTTATGCATTGAAACTGACATTCCTGAAACTCCCTATACGATTTATCTAAATAAAGTTTACTGTCGTTTTATAAACACTAACCTGACCTTGAGCAAAACGTTCCTGACTGAATATATGCCCCTGATCAATTGAATATCGCAACCATTTTTCAACAAACAAATTACTTTCCCAGCGACAATCAATAAAAGGCCTTTTATTGCCGTCATTATGTTCCACTGACATAAACCCTTTTTTACGACAAGCCATCGCTTCCGCCTGACCGGCATCATGGTATATATTTATGGTCAGATCCGGATCAGCGACGTGTCCATCATTCACAGGGAAATAATAGGTCAATCGTAATCGGGTCGTGTATTTACATCGCTCCAGCACTTCAAGATGCAGATCCAGCGAACCTGTCACTGTTGAAGTTAACCCGTCAGGAAGCAGGTCAAGATCAGGTAATAATTGCTCCAGAAGGCGGAAATTACGCTCATACACTGCCATCAAACTGGCAAAATCGCGTTGGTCAAGTATTTTATTCGTGGCTTTGTGCTTTACGGCAGTCATCGATAAATCATATCATACACATGTCAGAATATTCATGCGCCAGATAGGCGAATTGATGATATTTCATTCATATGAGGACATTGTTACATGCAATTTATTTCTATTCCGACCACCGCCTATTCAGATCAAGAACCTGGAACTTCAGGCCTGCGTAAAAAAGTCAGCGTTTTCAAGAATAACAAAGGCTATCTGGAAAATTTTGTACAGGCAATTTTCGATACCCTTCCTGATCGCAAGGGTGCAACCCTGATCGTAGGTGGTGATGGCCGCTTCTATAATGCACAGGCTATACAAACAATAGTTAAAATTGCGATTGCCAATGAATTTGGCAAAATCGTGATCGGACAAAACGGCATTCTTTCAACGCCGGCAGCCTCTCATTTAATCAGAAAACACAAAGCCATTGGGGGTATTATTCTATCCGCCAGCCACAACCCCGGCGGCCCGGATGGTGACTTTGGCATTAAATTTAATGGTGCAAACGGAGGCCCTGCTCCCGAAAATATTACACGTAAAATTTATACTTATAGCAAAAATATTTTTCGCTATCTGATGGCAGATAATAAAAATATTGAGTTACGCGAAATCGGCACAGAAAAAATTGCTAAAACTGAAATACAGATTATTGATGCCGTCAGCGATTATGCCGACTTAATGGAGTCCTTGTTTGATTTTGATATAATCCGTCAATTACTTTCCGGTGATGATTTTAAAATAGCTTTTGATGCAATGCATGCAGTTACAGGCCCCTATGCAAAAGAACTTCTTGAAAATCGTCTGGGTGCAAAACCAGGCAGCATCATGAACGCAAAACCATTAACTGACTTTGGTGGCGGACATCCTGACCCAAACCTGGTTCATGCACATGAACTGGTAGAAAAAATGATGCAAAATAACGGCCCTGATTTTGGTGCTGCATCCGATGGTGATGGCGACCGCAACATGATACTGGGAAGGCAATGCTATGTTTCCCCCAATGACAGCCTGGCTATTCTTGCGGCCAATGCGCAACTGGTACCTGGCTATACTGCGGGTTTAAGCGGTGTTGCGCGTTCCATGCCGACCAGTCAGGCTGTAGATCGGGTCGCCGAGCATTTGAATATCCCCTGTTATGAAACACCCACGGGCTGGAAGTATTTTGGTAACCTGCTGGACGCAGGAAAAATTACGCTTTGTGGCGAAGAAAGTTTTGGCACCGGATCCGATCACGTTCGTGAGAAAGACGGGCTATGGGCTGTTTTATTCTGGCTTAACCTGATGGCAGTAAAACAACAGTCTGTCGCAGATATTCTCAATGGTCACTGGCAACAATTTGGTCGTAATTATTACACACGCCACGACTATGAAGGACTGAATAGTCAAACCGCAAATAAATTAGTAGATGATCTGCGTAAACGCCTGCCTGACCTCAAAGGGTCAAGTTTGCACGGCATGAACATTACAACCGCCGATGATTTTTCGTACACTGACCCAATAGATGAATCAATCAGTCAACAACAAGGAATACGGCTACTGTTTGACTGTGGCTCACGTGTTGTTTTTCGTTTGTCTGGAACAGGTACACAAGGCGCGACACTGCGAGTCTACATTGAAAAATATGAAAGCAACCCTGATAAATTACAACAGGATAACCAGATAGCATTACAATCCTTAATACGTCTGGCGCGTGATTTTGCAGAGATTGAAGACAGGTTTGATCGGACAGAACCTGATGTAATTACGTAATAAAATTATTTTATTTGCTGGTTAGTAGTGAACAATGCTTCCTCATCTCAACCAGCAATGACAACTAAGCAACAGGATTAACATGTCTGAAAAATTACCACTTATCATTGAAGCCAATGCACTCGAAAAACACCTTCAAGATAACAATATTGTTATCGTTGATTTAAGTAAAAAAGAAACCTGGGCGCAAACACATATACCCGGAGCGGTGTATCTTGAGTACCCGCGTATATTACATGTAGAAAAACCGGTCATGGGTTTACTTCCCACTACAAAAGAGCTTGAACAGGTTTTGTCGTCGCTGGGCATTTCCAACGACACTCATGTTATAGCATATGATGATGAAGGTGGAGGCAAGGCAGCACGTTTACTATGGACGCTGGATGTAATTGGCCATAACGCTTTCTCACTACTCAATGGTGGACTACATGCATGGGCAAATGAGGGTCATCCTCTCGTTAGTGAAATAACTTCCATCAAAGCAACCCAATACCACATCCAGGACTATGGCAAGGCATCAATAGACTGCGCGTATATTCTCGAACATCTTGAAGATAGCAACATCCGTCTTCTGGACTCACGAAGTCCACAGGAATTCAGTGGTGAGAAAAAATTTGCTAAACGTGGTGGTCACATTCCTCACGCTATCAATATGGACTGGATACTAACCATGGATCAGGGAAACAATCTGCGTTTTTTACCTGACGACACGTTGCGCTCCATGTTGATGGAACGGGATATCATGCCTTCGAATGAAGTTATTCTGTATTGCCAGACACATCATCGATCCTCACATACCTATATATTATTAAAACATCTGGGGTATGAAAATATCAAAGGATATACTGGAGCATGGTCTGAGTGGGGTAATCGGGCTGATCTGCCTGTTGAGCTCTGAATATTCTAAACGCGCGCAAAAAAAAGTGAAATGGAAACCAGTATAAATTATGTATGAATGTGAGAGCGAATTTATTCGCGAAAAAAATATTCGCGGCTAAAGCCGCTCCTACCTGGAACATACTTGAACAAGCGCTCCCGATAAGATTTATTTCAGCAATTTAATCTTTAATCTCATTTATCTAAAAGATCAGCGCATTATCAACAGGATGAATTTTCTTCATATGTGGGAGCGAATTTATTCGCGAAAAAAACATTCGCGGCTAAAAGCCGCTCCTACCTGGGGCTTATTTGAACAAATGCTCTCGATAATGTTTTAATTCAGCAATGGAATCTTTAATGTCGTCCATCGCCAGATGTGAACCATTCTTTTTGAAACCCTGTAAAATTTCAGGGTACCAACGTACTGCCAGTTCCTTTAATGAACTAACATCCAGGTTACGATAATGAAAGAATTCTTCCAGATCAGGCATGCCACGGGCAAGAAAACGACGATCCTGACAAATACTGTTACCACACATGGGTGACTTGCCTGCTGGCACCCAGGGCTCTAGAAATGCAATGGTTTCACGTTCGGCATCCAGTTCTGAAAATGTACTGTTACGAACTCGCTCAACCAGACCTGACCCCCCATGTTGGCGCGTGTTCCACTCATCCATGCCGTTCAGTATCTCATCGCTCTGATGGATAGCAATCTCAGGACCTTCTGCCAATACATTAAGCTGCGCATCGGTAACAATGGTCGCAATTTCAATAATCACATCATTTTGGGTATCCAGACCGGTCATTTCCAGGTCAATCCAGATCAAATTACTTGCATCTTGTGTCATTAAGGCATCCTGAGTCTTTCCTGATGAAAAAACTGACAAAATCGCTCAATTTAGTTGGTGAATTGCCAGGCTTCCATTATCATAACAGCAGATAAACTAATTTACACGATGAGTATTAAATGATTGATTTACACACTATTGGACAACTTTTCATTACTTTGGTTATTGTCTCGCTGGCAACACAACTCTGGCTGGCCAATCGACACATCAAACATGTACAGGCTAACCGCGCCAGTGTGCCTGAAGAATTTGAAGGCCAGATACCACTGGATGCACATCAAAAAGCAGCCGACTACACAATTGCCCGTACCCGCTTTGGTCGTATTGATAGTGTTACCGGCAGTATAGTATTACTGGCTTTAACCTTGGGTGGTGGACTCGAAATACTTGATCAGACATGGCGAGGACTTGGATGGGATACCCTCTGGACCGGTATCGCATATATGATCAGCCTGATGATATTGATGTCACTCATTGATATCCCCTTTTCACTATACCGAACTTTTGTTATTGAAGAGAAATTTGGCTTTAACAAATCAACCATTACCGTCTTTATTACTGACATATTCAAAGGCGCATTTCTGACCATCCTGATAGGCACTCCATTACTCTGGGTGGTTTTATGGATTATGCAACAGGCCGGTTCTCTTTGGTGGCTATATGTATGGGCAGTCTGGTTTGGTTTTAGTTTACTGATGATGTGGGCCTATCCTGCATTTATTGCCCCCATGTTCAATAAATTCAAACCCCTTGAAAGCAGCGATCTTAAAACACGTATAGAGCAACTCATGTCTCAATGTGGCTTTAAGAGTAACGGAATTTTTGTGATGGATGGTTCAAAACGATCTGCGCATGGTAATGCCTACTTCAGTGGCATTGGCAATAAAAAGCAAATCGTTTTTTATGATACATTGATTGACCAGCTCGAAGCTGAAGAAATAGAGGCTGTACTGGCCCATGAACTTGGACACTTTCGCATGCACCATATTCGTAAACGCCTGATTATGATGGGCGCAATGAGTCTGGGGAGTTTGTTTATACTGGGTTGGCTGATACAACAAAACTGGTTTTTTGCGGGTCTTGGCGTTAGCACACAATCAACTTATATGGGGCTCGTTCTGTTTATGTTGCTCGCACCTGTCGTTGGGTTTTTCCTGACTCCCCTAATGTCGTTGCTATCACGTAAACATGAATTTGAAGCCGATGCTTTCGCGGCCAGGCAGCGCGATGCCAATTTATTAATCAAGGCACTGGTGAAAATGTATGAAGAAAATGCCAGTACATTGACACCTGACCCGGTATATTCAAATTTTTATGATTCGCACCCGCCCGCACCTATTCGTATTCAACATCTGAAGAATCAACCTCAGAGCATTACCGAGTGAGTAAGCTGAGTGACATCAGTTGCCCCCAACTTGAAAACGTCACGGTGCTTTCAACTGAAGATGTAAAAAAGTACCTGCATCAACTGAATAATAGCTGGGACAACGATCAAACCAAAAAACAAATTCTATTTGATTTTCAGTTTAAAAATTACTACGAAACAATTGCTTTTGTAAATGCTTTGGCCTGGATTTCACACCAACAAGATCATCATCCCGACCTTGAAGTGGGCTACAATCACTGTCTGGTACGTTATAGCACGCACTCTGCCGGAGGCTTGTCGATCAAGGACTTTGTCTGTGCCGCTCTGGTCGAAAAGCTTACGCACACATCCACTTAATGGCTAAACGCAAACTCACACAACAGCAACAACAACGCATACATGCGCAGCAGGAAAAAAACCGCCAATCATCATCTTCAATTTTAGATGAGACAACCCACCAAACCGGGTTAGTCATTCAGCATCATGGTAAACAAGCTATCGTTGAAGACACTACCGGTGAATTGATTCATTGTAAAATCCGACAGAACCTGGGCAACATTGTTTGTGGCGACCATGTTGTATGGGAAGCCAAAGCAAACAATGAAGGGATTATCCTGGCTATACAAGATCGACGCAACGTATTGGCTCGCCCCGACTTCAGACGCCAGGCAAAACCTTTTGTCGCCAATATAGACCAGGTTATTATAGTTGTAGCAACAGAACCTGAGCTCAGTCGGCACTTGCTTGATCGTTATCTGGTCGTCACTGAAACCATTTCACTGCAAGCTATCATTGTTATTAACAAGACAGATTTAATGTCTGAAAATAATCGGCAGGAAATTCAGGAAACACTCACTATCTATCAGAATCTGGGTTACCCGATTATTTACACCAGTGCAAAAACTGAAAATGGCCTGACTGAACTTCAGTCAACCCTGGAAGACAAGGCCAGTATCATGGTGGGACAATCCGGCGTTGGAAAATCATCGTTGATTAATTGTTTAGTACCCGATCTGGATATCAGAGTCGGCAGGCTCACCCAGGCAAATCATGGCAAACATACGACCTCCACATCTATTTTGTATCACCTGCCGTCAGGAGGAAATATTATAGACTCACCGGGAATACGTGACTTTGGCCTATGGGATATAAACGAGGCTCAAATTACTGAAGGATTCATAGAATTCAGAGCATACAATGGTCAATGCCGTTTTCATAATTGCCGCCACATGAACGAACCAGACTGCGCCATCAAACAAGCGGCGAACAATAATGAAATTAACCCACTGCGATTATCCAGCTACCAGCAAATGTTAACGGAAATTGCACTTTAAAAAGAACATTGCTAACCAGGTGGCCATCCCAGATTTCGGCCGCCCAATAAATGTAAGTGGATATGGAATACAGTTTGCCCGGCAGCTGCATTACAATTCATAACTGCGCGATAACCATCTTCGGCTACACCAGACTCCGCTGCAATTTCTTTTGCTGCCAGATAAAGCTTACCTACTGTTACTTCGTCTTTATCCTGCAAGTCATTCAATGTGCTGATGTGTCGTTTGGGTATAATTAAAACATGTAAAGGTGCCTGTGGGTTTATATCTCTAAAGGCAAGTACATCATCATTTTCGTATACGATATCAGCTTTTATTTCTCGCTCAACCATTTTACAGAATAAACAATCTGTCATTTAAAAAAACCTCTGATTAAACATATTCATCTATCAACGGGCGGGTATTAAAACTCAGCGTTGATAGCAATTCGTTATCAAGATAACTTTGAATCGCCCTGCGAGAATCAGGGCTTAGCGAAGACAAATCGGGGCGTGATTTATTTTGCTGCTGGCGTTCAAAAATAGCATCTTCATACGTGCTGGAATCGGGCTTACGACTGGTACCCTGCCCTAACACTTCACCTTGCAGAATTTTTTCGCCAGGTACACCAGCATCACGTTTACCAGAAGACAAATTTGTCTCCGGTTCAACGGTTGGTCTGACATCCACCCTGCGGGGCAAAGAAGGAATCAGATAAGGGACTGGATAAGCCGCAATTTCCATAAGCTGGTCTGACACATATAAGGTTATAAAAGGATACCCTGATCAGTTTAGCATAATTTGATCTAAGTCCCAGAAAAATGGGCATTTTGGGGCTTGCTCAGGTCACCTACAAGTCACGCCTGTCCGTAAATGCATGTGAAAGTGTACTGCTATCAACATATTCCAGCTCTCCTCCCATGGGAACGCCATGTGCCAGCCGTGTTGAGCGAATATCACGTTTCTTCGCCATTTCACTTATATAATGTGAGGTTGCCTCACCTTCTACCGTGGGATTTGTTGCCAGAATCAACTCCTGAACATCTCCTGAATCAAGCCGGCTGGCTAATTGATCCAGACCTAATTCTTCCGGGCCAATACCGTCCAGCGGCGATAAATGCCCCATCAATACGAAATATAAGCCTTTAAACCCGGTAATATTATCTATCATCATTACATCTGAAGGCGTTTCGACAATGCACAGCTGGCCACTATCTCGCCCTCTGTCAGAGCAAATACGACAAACCTCATCTTCTGTCAGAGTACGGCACTGGCGACAATGACCAATATGCTCTACTGCCTGATTCAGGCAATCGGCTAATGTTTGTGCGCCATCACGATTACGTTCCATCAGAAAAAATGCCATGCGCTGGGCGCTTTTTGGCCCCACACCGGGCAAAATGCGCAGCGATTCAATTAATGCATCTATGAGTGGTGACAACGACATTATTCTAGAAAGGTAACTTGAATCCAGGGGGTAATGGCATACCTGAAGTCATATTCGACATTTTATCCTGGGTAACATCAGTTACTTTTTTCACTGCATCATTGACTGCCGCTGCTATCATATCTTCCAGCATGTCGCGGTCTTCATTTAACAAGCTATCATCTATGCTAACGCGACTTACCTGATGCTTGCCATTCATTGTCACACTGGCCATACCACCACCCGATTGCCCTGTTACTTCCAGCTTGGCAATTTCCTCTTGCGCTTTTTGCATATCTTCTTGCATTTGCTGGGCCTGTTTCATCAGGTTACCTAGTCCACCTTTCATAACAACCTCATCTTTTAATCATAGTTTGAATTAATCTATTGGCCGAATCACTGCTGCATCCAGATCGGCATTAAACACATCTTGTAAATCTTTCACAAAGGGATCATTTCGAATACTATCTGCGGCATTATCCTGCTTTTCTGTTTTTACACGTTCCTGTGCCTGTGCCGGCGTCTCACTGGAAGCACTACCCAGTTTAATTTCCAGTTTGATCGGCTGTGCAAAATGAGCCCCTAGCGCCTGCTCCAGACGTTGCGTTGCGCTGGGAGTCCGAATCTGCTCAAACCTGGCGTCCAGCATTAAAACGACCTGTTCATCTGTTTTAGCTTCCAGTACACAATGAACAGCCAGTTCCCGCGTCATCGCCTTCAAACCAAGTGCCTGAATAATTTGTTCCCATTCAGAACCGGAATTATTTACCACGGCAGCAGATTGCTGTACTGGCTTATCCGCTGTAACCGAGCTTACAGATTGTTTTGTTTCAGGTGAGGCATCTTGCCTGGCAGCACCTGATGGAGGCGACGGTCTGTTCGTGACTTCATACGGCTTGAATGCCAGCATGCGTAACAACACCATTTCAAGACCACTTTTAAGATCAGGTGCTAACGGCAAATCACGTCTGCCTATTAACGCAATCTGATAAAAAAGCTGAACATCTTCAGCAGGCAATAATCCGGAAAGCTCCAGAATAACATCACGATTTCCGTTATTGTCATCTATTGCACCAGGCACCATCTGCGCAATAGCTAACTGGTGTAATAATGAAATCAGGTCGGCCAGAATACTGGTAAAGTCCGGCGCTTTCTCCGCCAGTAGTTGCATCTCGTTTATAACGACCGCAGCATCTCCGCCAATGATAGCACGCAGAAGATTTTCAACATGATGACCTTCAATAGTACCCAGCATGTCGTGTACTTCACTGGTTTCAACTTTACCACCACCATGAGCGATGGCCTGATCCAGCAAACTTAAAGCATCTCGCATACTACCATCTGCAGCATTTGCTATTGCCTGAATAGCACCGGCTTCATTACTGATATTTTCTTCACCCAGAACATATTTCAAATGCTCTGCAATCATCTTTTCAGTCAGGCGCTTAAGGCTGAACTGAAGACAGCGGGACAATATAGTCACAGGCAGTTTTTGCGGGTCAGTTGTTGCCAGCAAAAACTTGACGTGTTCCGGCGGCTCTTCCAGAGTTTTCAACAACGCATTGAAACTATGGTTAGACAACATATGAACTTCGTCAATCAGATAAACTTTAAAGCGACCCCGCGTCGGAGCATACTGAACATTCTCCAGCAATTCACGCGTGTCTTCTACCTTGGTTCGTGAAGCGGCATCGACCTCAATTAAATCGATAAAACGACCTTCATCAATTTCCTGACAGGCACTGCATACACCACAAGGTACTGAACTGACTCCCTGCTCGCAGTTTAATGATTTTGCCAGAATGCGGCCAATAGTTGTTTTACCAACACCACGGGTACCGGTAAACAGAAAAGCATGATGCAAGCGGTCATTATCCAGGGCATTCATCAGTGCACGTAATACATGCTCCTGACCAACCATCTCGGAGAAGTTTTTAGGGCGCCACTTGCGTGCCAGTACCTGATAATTCATAAATAAGGTCTTTAATTAACTTGCCAGAACAAAATAACATTATAATGCATTTGATCGGTCAGGTATCAAATATTTTTATTGAATTTACAATAACTTGCAGAAAGAGGAGATAAAACAGGAATAAATGGAGGCGGCCGATGCCAGCCACACCCCGGCACCCGAGTCCACTGTTGCCGTTGCTCCCTTCCGGGCCTGGCGGGGTTCACAGATTATCGTTGCGAGGGGACCGACACAGGCCACCATAAACTGACTGCTTGCAGTCGCAGGCGATGATAGCAGAGAACTTGCAAACACTTCAATTAATTTGCCATTAAATGGACGTTATCCCAGTGCAGTCAACCCGGTAAATTGTAAAGCGGCATGTGTTTTTTAACGAAGGATCACGATTTCTTTAATAATTTTATTAAAAGGGAGATTATTTCATAGACACTGATATAGTTTAAATTAAAGCATAAAGTAATATCACCGGAGACGAAAAAAATCAATCGTAATTCAAGACAGTGCATACAAGTGATTTCATTCTATCTATCGTTGGATTGATCTGGCTAACCGTGGGTATTACACTTAGTGCCTTATCAGGTGAGCTTTACTATTTGTTTACTAATTCAGAGAATAACCATGTTAAAACAATTATTCATTATCATACTACTGACTTTGTTTATCTATGGCTGTGCTTCGACGACCTACACAAATATAAAATTTAAGCCTGTTAGCAAACCGAGCAACACTCAGGCATTAGTGTATGTATATCGTGGCTTTAATCGCACCGGTGGAAGTAGCATACCTGTATTGTTCGTTAACAATAAAGCACACAGCGACATTTTTAGCTCGGGTTATACCTATCTTTATTTAAAACCTGGTAAATATAAATTTGAAGGGAAATCAGGTAATAAAGTGTTGGCAGGAGCGGATGTGATCTTACAGGCAGGCAAGACCTATTATATGCAATATGCGATTACACGGGATAGTACGAGTGATAATAGCTATGGCATGCTTGGCCCGGGAGTGGATCTATTTGTAGGATCAACCAATACGCCGGATACGTTTGATTTAGTAGATGAAAAAATAGCTACGCGCTATATACGTCACTTTCGTTATGTCATGCCCACGATAAAATAATAAATATAGGCAGTGCTGCGTACTGTGTAAAATGCCTTCATGGCATTTTATCGAACCAACTTAATAGAACCGAGGGTTCAAATCCCTCCCTACACACAGAAACAAAAAAGGGCCTCAACTCTGTGAGACCCTTTTTTTGATATATGTGGCGGAGAGCTAGCCGTTCGGATTTTTGTGATATAAGTGGTTAATACTAATTTATATTCAATGAGTTATGCTCTCTAATATTTGGCAGTTTAACTGATAAAAACG
>Ga0316206_1001549_pt1 | contig 19519 bp, 10 predicted proteins | sample 6monthpyrite_MG_FD_204942 | JGI IMG/M metagenome (GOLD analysis project Ga0316206, IMG submission 204942) | Microbial mat bacterial communities from mineral coupon in-situ incubated in ocean water Damariscotta River, Maine, United States -... | ecosystem: Environmental > Aquatic > Marine >... | reverse complement strand
GAGAGTCCTGCACGACCGTGCAAAAATAGCAGGGCCGATCTGGGAATATTCAGATCGCCAAACAAAAAGAAGTTAGGGCAGTACGGGTTAACATATTCTTAAATCCGAGCGTAGCGAGTTTTTGTTCGATTGGAGGATATGGCCTGCGCCAGATTTTCGTAAACCCCTGGTGAAAATGTTTAAGAGTCGTTCTCGGTCTCCCGCTTTATAGAATTCACATATTTTTCTATTTGGTGAATTTGGTAAACGTCCGGCCTCTGCAAAAAAATAGGGAGGGTTGCAAATAATGAGATCGTATTGTCCACAAAAGGGAAAATCAAAATGTGAACCCTGAAATATGCGGATTTTATTTTTATCTACACAGGCTTCAATATTTTGTTTTATGTGGGGGATAAATTCACCTTGTAGATCGATGAGATCTATCTGCTTTAATTGTATAGTAGGTATTGATTTAGCAAGTTCCAGGGCAATCACACCTGGGCCAGCACCAAGATCTAAAATTTTTATGGGGCCTCTTGCAGAAAATTTGAAATGTGAAAATACCTCTTTTTGCATAAAAAGTGAATCTTCAGAAAAAATATAGAAGTCTGGTCGGGAGTAAATTGAGTTGTTTTTGTACATCTTGGAATCGTTGCCCTTTTCTTATGGTTTCAAAAATTGCGCCTTCTTGCATTTTGATAATAGTTCAAATTCCTAATTTCCGCGCTAGCGCGGAAAATGGAGCGAGTACGAGTACGCATTCGAGAGGGAAGTTTTACGTTTTATTTCCCACTAAGTATGTCCCTTGATGTCGCCCAGTTAAGTGACCTCAACTTCACAACAGAAGCGTTCTTATAAGATTTTCCTCTTTTTTTTGTTTGGCGAGGATAACTTCTAGACAAGCGCTTTCTTTTTTCCAATGTTCTTCTGATGCCGTCTTTAACTCCATCTATTACATGGTCTATCTTATCTTCTAAAGCAGATGGTATAAGGTCAAAAATGACATAAAATAGAGTGCGCTTAGATAAGCGTGCTTTAACCGGAGGTGCAAGTCCTCACCCAGAGCAGGCAGGCGACTGATGGCATAAGTGGACCCACCACCCTGGGGATCGAGCTTTGAGCTGATGGAGGTAACGACATAAGTTAAGCGTAAGCAGTTCCTTGACATTGACGACCTTTAATAAGTGCGGGGGCGATGTATTTTTTGTTTTTTAATTTTGTTCTTTTAGGCTTGCGGCGAACTTTAAAATTTTCCAAAGTTTTACCAACGGGTTGAATCCAATTAAAACTATTTCTAAAATCACCTGTTATGGATGCTTTTAGGATGGGTTCTGCATCAACCCATCCTTCATTATGGTTATCTTGCCAGTCTTTGCCATAACTATTATGAATTTTAATCAAAGTTTTACAATCATTCTTATTTCTACAAACTTTTTTCATTCCTGATACCACAACAGCATGCCCAGAACATGCATCTCCCATAATTTCATTTTTTTTGGCAGTTTCACCTTCAACAACATAATTTGCACAAATATTCACTTGCACAGGAATTTTATTTAATAATAAATTATTTAATTTTTCTATGCCTAAAGTATAATTTACACTTTTTTCTTTATCATGGTCGGGGTAATTCTTATTTTCAAATAGTGGAATATCTATGTAGGAACTCTCTTGCGATAAGCAACCTTTATCAATAAGTACCTGATAAACAAAATTTTCAAAAATAAAAGCATCAAGTGTTTTTATAATACTTTCTAAACTCTTATTAATTTTTAATTTCTCTTTGATGGTACAAGCAAGAGTATTCCTATCTCTATTTTTATATTTATTATCAAAAATATTTTTAAGAAAATACCAACCTGCTGCTTGTTCCCTTGCTGTTTGGGCCATTCCATTTCTATCACGGTATGCATAATGTTCTAGCATTAAAGATTCATAAGGGGCGCATTTTTCTTTTAAAATAAATGGTTTTTTATTGTTTAATATTTTATTTTTAATATTGTTTAAAATCTTGGCAGGTCGTCCCCCAACATGAATTTCGTCACCAAGGTAGGAATTATGGCCAGCAACACTCAAAAGTGAAATGCGTTCATCATTTGATCGACTTTTACAATCGATTTTTTTTTCTTTACAATAAAAATGGTCCAAGAGGGTGGTTGTTGCTGCCGCATAACATAGGCCAAGTCCATCTTGCGTGCGATAAGCGGGCATATTCTTTATCACAACACTTTGACCAACTTCCTTGTATCGAGTGCCCACAGTCTGATAAATTGATCCCTCAGCAACGCTAAATATTAACGAAATAAAAAATAAGATCATTTCACAAGATCCCATGAGTTTATATAACTCTGGTCTTTAGTAAAAAAACAATAATCATATTGATTTTTCAGATCATCATAAAGAATAATGTTTTTCCCACCAACCTTATGACAAATCTCACTTGCAGGATGGCCTTTTAATCCTATTGAATTCTTTTTTAATTTTAGTGATCTTTGCTTAGAATGTATAAGAGCTAAACAACTTTTTTGGCAGTTTGAGGAAACTCTTAACCCTTTCGACAAAACGATTTCTACAGTTAAATATTTATTAGGAACTAATCTCTTCAATGATATTGTTTTTGCTAAAGTAGGATTTAACAGGAGTAAAAATAATAAGTAAAATTTCACAATATAACCTTTCTAAGTTTACATGTTTTATCGCCTTAAGATATAGACATTGAAGTGTAGCTGGTTAATTTTTAGGTTGTTTTGCGAAAGAATTTATGGCCAAAAAGAAAGCTCAGGTAGATGACGGCGAAGATGGGGGCGCAGGTGATAAACCATAGTTGATCGCTGGAAAAGAGCGGTTTTAAGGCGAGGGTCAGTAGGGTCAGCACGAGGGAGCCCAATGTGTATTGAGAGAGTTTGTAGAAGGGCATGGTGTCTATGAGACGCCACTTCATGATTTTGGCGGAGTATGTCAGGCCGGCGGCTTTGCCAATAAATTTAAAGAGGATCGCCATCGCCAGGGCGCCCATGGCACCGTGGTTTTTCGCCATCAGGTAGACGGCGACAATTGAGCAGGGTGTGATGATGGCGTAAAATTTTAAGATCCAGCCGGTATGCCCGGTAGCTCGCGCCACTGCATCGTGGGGAATAATATAGGTTATGTAGGTCAGGGCAAAAATTTGCAGATAGGGGATGGAGTCGATATATTGCTCGGAATAGAGCAGAATAATGATTTCTCTGGAAAATAAAATAAGCCCAAAGACCGCTGGGATCACCAGATTAGCAATATTGGATATCGCCTTTTTGAATTCTATCAACGCCTTTTCCGACTTGTCGGAGGCAAACATTTCGGAGAGTTTTGGCAAGAGGACTTGTTGGACGGAGACATCTAACATGATCAATGGGGGCACGATCAGGCAGCCCATGGAATAATAGGCAAAAGCGGTTTTGTCCAAAACACTGGCCAATAATAATTGATCCACTTTATCTAAGAAGAAACTTAAGAGCGAGGCCAGCCCGATGGGCAAACTATAGGCAATGATTTTTTTTAAGGCGGGGATATCAAACTGAAAGGAGATATAGTGATGTTTTTTAGCGAGCAGCAAATTCGCTATGATTTGCAAGTACATTAGGCCTAGATAGGCGTATAAAATCATCTCTACTTTTTTGCTGAAGTAGGCGAAAGCAAGAAAGAGCAAAATTTTGAGGAAAACAAAGAACAGGTGAAAGAGTTGGCCGTGAATTCTTTTGCCAAAAGCAATATGTGTTTCGGCAAAAAAATTGGCGGGGCAATTCGCCACGGCACTTAGCAGGAGAACAAAAAAGAGATGGCCCTCGAGGGGGATTGCGAAATGCACGATATATTTTAAGAAGAGTCCAAGTGGCAGGATCAGCAGAGAGAGCAGAGAACTGAGCACAAAACATTGTTGAATAAAGCGTAAATTGTCCTGCCTTTTGCCCACCCAATAATAGACTGAGTGAAGTGGTGCTCCCGCCAAAACATAAAAAGGTAGCGCCATGGCGTATAAAAAAAATATTTTATAGACACCCATTTGCTCGGGCGTTAACAGTCGCACCAGGACAATGGGTAAAAAGAGATTCGCCACAGCTGAGACCATGCTGAGGAGGAAGAGGCCCCAATGTCCCTCAGCTAATTTTTTAAACATTTTCGCCTCTGGTATAAACGCTGAGGTATTTTAAGTACATATTATGAGCGGAATAATGCTGAGAAACTTCGGTGTAGGCGTTGGCGGTTATTCTGTCACATGTAGTGGGGGACTTCAGCAGGATTTGGTATTGGCGAATGAGGTCGTCCTCATCACCGGCGGCAAAGAGCGACCCCAAGACTCCCGATTGAGATTGGGAAAAAAGGATTTGGTGGCCCGGGATATTCGATAAGAGACAAGGCACTTCTTGTGCCATCGCCTCTAAGACGGAGATGGGAATGCCTTCGTGGAGGGAGCCACTGAGAAAGAAATCACTGGCCGCCAATAATTTTTTGATGTCCCCTTGCGCCCCTAGGAAATGTATTTTATCGGTTTTATACTTTTGTAATTGGAGGTGGTAGTCGCGATCTCCAACGGGGCCGACGATGATTAATTGGACATTGGTTAATTTACGGGCAGCACGCAGAATGGTTAATTGGTCTTTGAGAGGGACTATGCGTGCCACGACGATCCACATTTTGTCAGCAGCTTGTGGCGCGATGGAAAATTGTGACCACACCCTATCTGTATCTTTTTTGCGTTGGAGAGGGTCTGATGGACGCCGCTGTGAGGGAATGGCGATGCCGTTATCAATTCTATGCACGCTCTGTGGGCGAGTACCGAAGAGGCCTTTATAAAAATCGGCTATATGCTCACTCACTCCCACTAGCTCGCTCGCCAGTGGTGCCATGATCCTCTCGTAGAGGCGGGTTTTTTTCTGCGCCTGTAAATGACTCATGCCATGGGAGGTGTGGACTAATTTTGGGAAAGGCCTATTACGTAGTAGAAAGGATAATTTTAGCGGCGCCAAATACATCAGGGGGTTGAGGTCATGGCAGTGGACCACATCGTAATGGGTTACCAATTTTTCTAATCTTTTAAATAATTTAAGGTCATAGCCGGGACTCTTCAGGGGGGGGGTGATAACGTTGAGACCGAGTTGCCTAAAAGTGTCCACCCAATCTCTATTGCTATCGTAGATATAGATATCCACCTGATGACGGTGCTTGGCCTGTTCTTGGGCGAGTAGTAATAAAACCTTTTCCAGCCCACCGATGCCTAAAAATTGTGCTATATGCAGGATCTTCAACTTGCCCATTACCGTTAAATTTTTCGTGGTTATATCTTTTTAATACTGGGAATACTAAAAAAAAGACCAGATTTCTATGATTAATATTAAATCGCCTTGAAGAATGGCAGCAATTTGTTTATGACTGGCGCTGAGCTTTTGTTATAAGGAAGATTTATGAAAAAATATCGCGCGCCGACGTTGATACTCGCTGCTCTGATGGCCTTTATGTCAGGATGCGCAAGTCATAGTGACAAAAATTTGCCGTATAAAAAATTAAATGAAATTTATGCTGCCAATAAAGTGCAGGCACATAAATCGAACACCGTTAAGAAAGGTGGTGACATTCCAAACTTTGCACACTTGAAAAAATTTATGGCGCCGGGGCATCTCTTTTATCTCTATCACCCCAGTGATGAGAAATTGCAGGGGAAGTTTCGCGCCGATTTTAATGGTTATTTAAGGCTGCCATATAATATTCGTATTAATATTAAGCAAATGACCTTTTCACAGCTAAGAGAAAAAGTGCAAAAATATTATGCAAAATATTTTCAAGCAGGTGTGGAAAAGGTTACTTTTACGTTGCGCCAAAAAACCTATTGGTTAGAAGTGCGCGGGCTGGTAAAAAAATCCGGGCGTATTTTAGTTTTCCAAAATGAAAGTTTAGATAAAGTTATCGACACCGCCGGGGGAGTGAGCGGTAAAGTCGACAAAGAATATTATACCGCCGCCATTAAACAGAGAGGCATGAGCTATTCCATAAATTTAAATCAATTTTACCAAAGTACTTATTTTGGCAAACAACCGCAATGGATCGGGGGAGATGAAATCTTTATAAAAAAGGATGATGCCTCTTCTATGGATGATCTGGGCACCCAATTTGTCAATATCTTGGGAGGAGTGAGAAATCCCGGGAAAGTATTTTATAATAAAAATGCAAATATTTTTTATTACCTGGCGCAATCTGGAGGCATCATCGATAATTTAGATTTGGATGAGGCCTATATTATTCGCATGGGAACGGGGGGCCTACAAAAAATAACTTTTCAAATGAATGAAATGCAGACCATTCCCGTACTTTATCCAAATGATATTATTATGCTACAAGCTGATAGAAAGTCTATGGGAGAAAAGGTCTTGGATACCTTGGTGCAAGTGGCCAGCTTAATTTCCACTGTGGCCTTGCTGATCTTAGCGCTCTAAACCTGGGAAAGCGGTATGACCAAGTCGTCGTCAATGGGTCTTTTTCACTCTTGGGAAGAAAAAAATCCCTTGGCAGAGTCATTGCGAGATGATTTTTATCAATTGGGTTTCCAGTTTCCAATGGAGTTAAGTAAAGCTCACCCCCGTCGCCTCGATGAATATTTAGCGGGCCGTTATTGCGCACAAAAGGCGTTAGAGCAATTTGGTGAAAGGGAATATTTCCCCATTAAAAGTCGTGAGAGTCGCGCACCCGCTTGGCCCGCCGGTTTTATTGGATCCATCAGTCATACCAAGCAGACGGCGTGGGCGGTGATTGCTCGACTCGATAAGGTCAAGGCGATTGGCAACGATATTGAAATTATTATGCCTGCTAAAACGGCAAAAAATATTCAAGAAAAAATTTGTACGGCAGCTGAGCGAGCAGCATTCTCTGCAAATTATGCCACGCAATTAAACTTTCCAACCTATGTGACGTTAATCTTTTCTGCCAAAGAAAGTCTTTATAAAGCTTTATACCCGCTCTTTGAGGTGTACTTTGGTTTTACGGATGCCACCCTGGTTGGCATCGATTTTATTCGCGGGCAGTTGAGTTTGCGATTATTAAAACCCTTAGGTGATGGGGCGCTAGAAAATTGCCTCTTTAAAATTCAGTTTACCTTACACGAGAACTCGCTAAGAACATTTATTTTATGGGAGAGAATTTGAGATATTTTTTAAAAGTCATCGTGGCAAAATTATTTTCCGCAACCCCATTGATCGGGGCCTTGCTCTTTTTTGGTGTCTGCTTATTATGTTTGAGCAGGCATAAAAAAGTGGGCAGACGCTTAGTCATGGGGAGCGCTTTTTTGTTGCTTCTCTTCTCCTATGATCCACTCCCCGAGTTCTTACTCAATCACCATGAGATGAGCTATCCGGCGCTAAGTTTAGAGCATCTGCCGGCGCAGGAAAAGGCCTTAATTACCCATGTTGTTGTGTTGGCGGGAGGTTTTCACCCGGCCGCTGACAAGCCCCTGACAACGAATTTAACTCCCAGCACTTTAGTCAGATTAATCGAAGGTCTGCGGCTCTTTAAAAAGCTTACCCATAGCAAACTGGTTTTTTCTGGCAAGGGCTGGGCGGAACAGTCGGAGGCGGCGGCGATGGCAGAGTTGGCGCTGGCATTAGGCATCGCTAAAAAAGATATGATCTTAGACCCCGATGCGGCAAATACTTTTCAGCATACTCAATATATTAAACCTATCGTGGGCAGCAATGCCTTTGTGTTGGTGACCTCGGCGATGCATATGCCGCGAGCGATGGCGATGTTTAAAAAGGCGGGTATGTTCCCCATCGCCGCACCTACGGGGCATTTATTGACGGGAAATTATCGGCCCTTTAGTCTATCGTCAATTTATCCCACGGGAGATAATTTGGCGGCGATGGATATTTGGTTTTATGAATTTTGGGGGTCATTATGGGCGAAATTAAGAGGTCAGATATAAGCGAGAGAGACTTCCAATTAAGCGAAGTCTCTCTCGTAAATTTATTAGAACTTAAAAGTTATTTTTGAAAATTGGCGAACTTTTAAAGAGCATGGGTCTGCAAAACATGGAGCATTGCCTAAGTTTGCTGTTAACTCTATATCCAATTTAGCAGATGTTTTATAGAGCTTTGCTATGTCTTTGATAATATTTTTTGGTAAGGATATTTTTTTATTTTCTGCCGTTACCATTAACAATTTTGTCTGGCCGGTAGTGACGCTGTTAAAAGCTTGCAGGTCACCTACATAAGTAGATGTTTTCATGGTTGGCAGTTTGAGACTTTGAATTTCTAAACTTGTTATATTGCTAAAGATACCTGTTTGACATTTTTTTGACATATCGGTGCAAAAGACGGGGCGCAGATCGCCATCTACGATTATTGTTGCTTGAGAATTATAGAGTTCTGGTAGATTCAGGTAACTTGGTAAAGAAACTCTTTGATCGGCGAATTGTAGCGCATAATAAGCATATTCTTGGCCCGTGGTAACCGCTCGGCCGGTAAAAAATTGAATTTTTCCAGCGTAAGATTTCGCAAAGCCTGCGATGCTGGTTGTAAGAAATAAAATGGTTAAAAATGTTTTCATAAAAGTCCCCCCTAGGATGTGTAGACTTTGCTTAGCGGAAATTGACCACCAAGTCAATAACCGCCCATGAATTTTGCCAATGCAATTGGTGCTATGTAAATTCTACTCGTTTTGCGGATACATTTTGTGGTGCCATTTTGCCAGTGGTATGTAATATCTACATGCTTGTGTCATTTTTAGTGCTTAATTAAAAGGAAGTTTTCGAGATGGTAAAGACTACCAGCAAAGAGCGTCTGATCGTCGGCCGAGTGAATAAACTTGGCGCCAGAGATGATTTGTTAAAGGCCTTTGAAGATCAGGTGGATGCCCATGGGTCTCATATCGCTGTGATTTTTAAGGAGCGCAAACTTTCCTATGGTGAATTGGAGAAGGCGAGCAATTGCCTGGCACATTATCTTATAGCACAAGGTATCGGCGCGGGTGATATTGTGGGTCTCTTTCTGCCGCGCTCAATGGACATGGTGGTGGCGATTTTGGCGATATTAAAAAGCGGTGCCGCCTATCTCCCACTAGACGCGGAATATCCTCAAGAGCGGCTCAATTATATGTTGCAGGAGGCGCGGGCACGGAAAGTTATCGGCCGCTCTGGGGTCTTGTCCCATCTTAAAATCCCGCGCGATCAAATGATTGAAATAGATAAAAGTCCTTGGCAGTCATTTTCCGACGAGCGGGTGGCGCGCCAAACCCATGGGGATTCCTTAGTCTATTGTATTTTTACCTCGGGCTCTACCGGTCGTCCAAAGGCAGTGGCGATGGGGCAGCAGGCCTTGTGCAATCTTGTGCAATGGCAGCAAAAGAGCAGTCAAATGGGGCCCGGGCATAAGACTTTGCAGTTTACCCCCATGAGCTTCGACGTTTCTTTTCAAGAAATATTTTCCACCTTGTCTACAGCTGGAACCTTAGTCTTAATTGATGAGGAGACGAGACTTAATGCTTGTCATTTATTGCAATTAATTGTACGGGAAAATATTGACAGACTTTTTTTACCTTTTGTGGCGCTCAATCATTTGGCCGCAGTGGCCGTTGCCAACGAGTTATTCCCCCCCTCCCTGAAAGAAATTATTACCGCAGGTGAACAGCTGCAAATAAATCATCATATTGTGAAGTTTTTTAAGGGATTAAAAGATTGTTCGTTGGCGAATCACTATGGCCCAAGTGAATCTCATGTGGTGAGCGCTTTGCTATTGACGGGCAACCCACAGGATTGGCCGGCCTTGCCTGCGATAGGTCGGCCGATTGACAATTCTTCCATGTTTTTACATGCAGAAAATAATGAACTCTATTTGTTGGGGGATTGCCTGGCGCTGGGGTATTTGCACCGACCTGAACTGACCCAAGAAAAATTTATTACAATGGAGATCAAGGGTCGCAAGGTGCGCGCTTACAAAACTGGCGATCGAGCAAAAATTTTACCCGATGGCAATATGCAATTTTTAGGACGGCTGGATGGCCAAGTGAAGGTGCGTGGCCATCGCGTCGAGGTGGGCGAAATTGAGGTGGCCTTAAGTGGTCTGCAGGGGGTTTCCCAAGCGCTGGTGACGGTGCATGAAGATCGCTTAATTGCCTATCTGACGGGGGATTTCACGGGAGCGATAGGCACTATACGCGCTTATTTGGAGCGCTCATTGCCGGCGTATATGATTCCCTCGGCCTTTATCAGGGTGCCAACGTTTGCCCGCACCCCAAGTGGCAAAATTGATCGCCAGGCCTTGCCAGCGCCATCCCAGGATAGACCGCAGCTAGACCATGAGTACACCCCAGGTGATTCTCTCCTAGAAAAGATTTTTATTTCCTTGTTTGAAAAAAATTTGTCAGTCAGACCAATAGGTATCACCGATAATTTTTTCGATTTAGGTGGCCATTCGCTGCTCGCCCTTAAGATCATTGGGCAGTTGCAGGAACAACATGGCCTCGATATTTCTATTGTGGATTTCTTTTCCTATGGGACTATTGAGAAAATGGTGTCTGGCCTGCTCAATAAGGAGAGGGTGAAGCCGCGCAAGAATCGGCTGCATAAAGCTGATGACGATATCGCCATTATCGCCATGACGGGAAAATTTCCCGGCGCCAAAGATCTCACCGAATTTTGGGAAGTGTTGGCCTCTGGCAGCGTCACCACGACGTTTTTTAAGGCGGAGGAATTAGACCCCTCCATCGATCCGGCGATGGCACAAGCGCCTAGCTATATTAAGGCCCGTGGAGTTATTGAGGATGCGGCCTACTTCGATGCCAGCTTTTTTAAAATGACTCCTCTGGAAGCGCAATTAACCGATCCACAACAGCGTTTATTTTTAGAGCTTGCTGCGCAAACTTTAGAGTCAGCGGGCTATAGTAACGAAAGATACGACGGGGCGATTGGGGTTTTTGCCGGCATGGCGAATAACACCTATTTTGCGCAAAATATTTCCGCCCATGAGGAAAAGGTGCAGGCCTTTGGCGAGTTTAATACTATGCTTGGCAATGAAAAAGATTATTTGGCGACGCGGGTTTCTTATAAACTCAATTTAACGGGCCCCAGTGTGAGTCTTTATACGGGCTGCTCAACTTCGTTAGTGGCGATTATTCACGCCATGGAAAGTTTGCATTCCGGGCATTGCGATATCGCCTTGGCCGGTGGTGTGGCCATTCATAGCGTGCCGCAATCTGGTTACGTCTATCAAGAAGAGGGGATTTATTCGCCCGATGGCCTCTGTCGACCTTTTGATGAACAATCTCGGGGAACGCTCTTTAACGATGGGGCGGGGGTTATTGCGCTGAAACCCTTGGCGGCGGCGCGCGCCGATGGCGACACTATCCATGCGGTCATTAAAGCGGGGGCCATCAACAATGATGGCGCGGATAAAATGAGTTTTATGGCGCCTAGTAGAGAGGGCCAGGCAGAAGTGGTGGCGTTGGCACAAGAGCGCGGGAATGTTTTACCCTCTAGTATTAGTTTTATTGAATGCCACGGTACCGCCACGCCCATTGGAGACCCCATCGAAGTCGCCGCCCTCACCAAGGTTTTTGGCAAAGCGCCAGAACCTTTTTGTGCTCTGGGATCGGTGAAATCTAATATTGGCCATTGTACCGCCGCTGCTGGTGTCGCTGGCCTGATTAAAACTGTGCTCTGTTTAAAAAATAAAAAATTGGTGGCGACTGCGAATTTTAATAAGCTCAATCAAAAAATTGCACAAAAGGAAACACCCTTCTATGTCAATAAGACCTTAAAAGATTGGGTCTCCAGCGGCCCCAGAAGAGCGGGGGTTTCCTCCTTTGGGGTGGGTGGCACCAATGCTCATGTCATTCTTGAAGAGTCGACGCGGCCTTCTCAGAGCGCAGAAAATCAGCGCCCCTATGAACTGCTTTTGCTGTCCGCTAAAAGCGCCCAAGCGTTAACGAAACAATGTGAAAACCTATGTCACTTTATGCAGCGGCAAAAAATTCATTTAGCGGATGCCAGTTTTACCCTGATGCAAGGGCGAAATCTTTACGACTATCGAGGGTTTCTCGTGCTGGAGAAAAAAAATCCCAGCGCCTTGATGGATGTTAAAAAAATTAACGATGGCAAAATGAACTGTAAAAAAAGGCCATTGGTCTTTATGTTTCCAGGACAGGGCTCGCAATATATTAATATGGGCAGAGACTTTTATAACACCCATGCACTCTTTAGATCTATTGTGGATGAATGTGCCCAGCAATTAACTCCGCTATTAGGGAGAGATATACGTGAATTGCTTTTCCCCACGGCCGGAGATCGCGACCTTGCGGAGCAGTCGTTAAAAAATACCTTCTATACCCAACCGGCACTTTTTATTATCCAATATGCTCTGGCGAAACTATTGCAAAGTCTCGGTATTAAACCAGATCTTTTGATTGGCCATAGTATCGGCGAATTTGTCGCCGCCACATTGGCCGGAGTTTTTTCACTGGCGGATGGGTTAGAGTTGATCGCCTTGCGCGGTCGCATGATGAGGGATTTACCCCCCGGTTCCATGTTAGCGGTGAGAGCGTCCGCCGAGCGGGTGCGTCCCTTGCTCAATGAGCGCGTGCAACTGGCGGCGATTAATAGTGCTAAACTTTGTGTCGTGGCCGGGCCAGCGTCGGCAATCACTGAATTGAGTGAAAAATTATCCACCCTGCAGATCCTCTCTAAACTCTTGCACACCTCCCATGCTTTTCATTCTGCGATGATGGAACCCATCGTGGCGCCCTTCACCCTGGCCTGTGAAAAAATTGTAAAAAAAGCTGGCACGATTCCCATTTATTCTACCGTCAGGAATAAAATTATGCAGGTAGAGGATACGGGAGATGCCCATTATTGGGGCGAGCATTTGCGTTCCACTGTGGATTTTTATGGTGCCCTCAAAGGGGTCAGAGAAAAAGTCCCCAACGCACTTTATATCGAAGTTGGGCCGCGTGCCACTTTATCGACGCTGCTGAAACAAATGGATCACTCGCTGGCGGTGGTGCCAACCATGCCCAGTGGTTACAGCGAAAATAATGAATGGGCAGCGCTCTTAGAGGGATTGGGCCTGTTGTGGTGTCGTGGTGTGGAACTAACTAGTGAAAAATATTTTGGCCTAGAAAAAAGAAAACGCATTGCCCTGCCAACCTATCCTTTTGCCAGAAAAAAATATTGGTTGGCGCCTCGTGCGTATAAAAATACTCAGCTTAAAAACGAACCTGAAAAGGATCTTCAGAAGGTGGAAAATATGCAAGAAAGAAAGGCCTCTTTAATCATTCAGTTGAGAGAAATCTTTGAGGAAACATCTGGTATTGAAATGGCCGAGGTCAAAGCGGATATGACCTTTTTTGAATTGGGTTTTGACTCACTTTTGATGACCCAAATGGCCTTGACTCTGAAAAATAAATTTTCCCTGAATATAACCTTTAGGGCCTTATTAGAGGACTATGGAAATCTCGATTTATTGGCCAGTTGGATGGATACTCAATTGCCCCGCGAGATTTCTGACAATCAACCTGGCGCTCATATCGCGCCTCTTGCAACGGGGGGGGCGTCTGCTGTAAAAGAAATTTCACCATCTGTGTGGGATGAACCGGTTGCGCCACCGGCGTTTTCTGCTACGCCGTTGGAACACCATGAACCCGCTGCAGACGCAGGTTCATTGGCGTCTTTAATTAAGCAACAAATGCAATTGATGAATCGTCATTTAGATTTATTAACGGCGACTCCCGCGCAGAAAATAGCGCCGCCGCAAAGTTCTCCCAAGGCGATAGAACGTCAGGTGGTTAAATTACCAGCGGTAAAGACTCCCCCAGCGTTTGGTGCTCAGGCAAAAATTAGTCTTGAAAAATCCACCCAATTGCAGGGCCAGCAAGAAAAAGTCTTGGCGAATTTTATCCAAGTTTATAACGAAAAAACTAAAGCCTCGAAAGAGTTTACCGCAAAAAATAGGAAGATTATGGCCGACCCTAGGGTGGTCAGCGGATTTAGACCGGAGCTTAAAGAAATCATTTATCCCATCGTGGTGAATAAATCCCAACTGCAATATTTATGGGATCTCGATGGCAATAAATATATTGATATGACTTCTGGATTTGGCTCAAATTATTTTGGAAACTTGCCGAGCTTTATCAAAGAAGCGCTGATCAATCAATTGCAAGTTGGTATTGAAATTGGGCCACAGACTCCCTTGGCGGCCGATGTCTCGCGCTTGATAGGTGAGCTCACCAAAATGCCCCGGGTGGCGCTTTGTAACACCGGCTCCGAAGCCGTCATGGGAGCGATGCGCTTGGCGCGCACGGTGACTGGCAAAAAACTTATTATTGCTTTTAACGGCTCTTATCACGGCATTAATGACGAGGTCATAGTGCGTGGGAGCAAAAAATTGAAATCTTTTGCGGCGGCACCGGGGATCAATCCCGAGGCGGTAGAAAATATGCTGATCTTAGATTATGGATGCCCAGAGGCCTTGGAAATTATGCGCCAAAGAAAAAATGATATGGCAGCGATCATGTTAGAACCAGTGCAAAGTCGTCATCCAGATAACCAACCTCTCGAGTTTATCAGAGAGTGTCGCAAAATAACCAATGAGGTGGGGGCGGCGCTTATTTTTGATGAAGTGATTACGGGTTTTAGGGCGCATCCGGGGGGAGCGCAGGCGTATTTCGACATTCGCGCAGACATCTGTACTTACGGTAAAATTATCGGTGGGGGCATGCCGATAGGGGCGATCGCCGGTTGTGAAAAATTTATGGATGCGTTGGATGGTGGTGATTGGCAATACGGCGACGATTCTACTCCCACCGTAGGGGTGACCTATTTTGCTGGCACCTTTGTGCGACATCCCCTGACTTTAGCGGCGGCGAAAGCAGCTTTAACGTATCTGCAGGAACAAGGTGAGGCGCTGCAAATGCGTATTAATGCGCGCACAAAAATTTTTGTAGATGATATGAATAGATTTTTTACAACGGTGGGTGCACCTTTAAAAATTGTCTCATTTGCCTCGCAAATGAAAATTAAATGGCGCGAGGAATATGCTTATGGAGAATTACTCTACGCTTATTTACGATTTAAAGGCGTGCATATTTGGGATGGGTTTCCTTGGTTTATCGGAGACGGGCATAGCGAGGAAGATCTGCAATTTGTCTTGCAGGCCTTCAAAGAGAGTGTGGGGGAAATGCAACAGGCGGGATTTTTACCTGCCGCCACCACCGCGACCAAACAGACCTTTGTGCAAAATATGGACTGTCCACCCCAGGCGGGAGCGCAAATTGCTATCAATAGCGCAGGCACGCCAGCATGGTTTATAGAGGATGAATTGAACCCCGGTGAATATAGAGAGATCGAGGTGTAGCGAGATGGAAGGATTAAAGCAAGTTGGCAAAAATGACCACAGTGAGAGCACAAAATTATCATACCCCCCAGCTCATGAAGGATTAGGGGTTCCCACATTATTTGGTGAAATCCAATTGTTTTTTCCCACCACTGAGGCGCAAAAAGAAATTTGGACCGCCATGCAGATGAATGAATATGCCTCCGCCGCTTATAATGAATCGGTGAGTGTGCATTTGTTGGGCCAGCTTAACGAATTGGTGTTTGCACAGGCCTGGCAAAAATTGCTGGCCCGTCACGAATCATTGCGCAGTACTTTTAGTGGGGATGGGCAATTCCAGATTGTGCATAAAGTTCAGCTCGGTCGTTTACAAACACATTTTTTTACCGATCATCCCGAGCAAAAAAAACTATTGGCGAATCTGCAAAGTCGTGAAACTCACGACCTTTTTGATTTGCTGGCGGGGCCATTGGTGAGAAACCATTTGGTGAAATTTTCTGAGCAAGAATATTATTTTTTATTGAGTGCCCACCATATGATTTGTGATGGTTGGTCCATGGCGGTTTTGCTAAAAGAGTTGAGCGAACTCTATTCCTCACTCTTAGCTGGGAGAGACATGCAATGGTCGCCCGCTGCCCCGTTTAGTGCCTACGCGAGTTACGAGTTTACCCGGCGCAAGGGTGCTGGGTATCTTGCGCAGGAGCTCTTTTGGCTGGGTCAGCATCGAGATTCTCCTCGCCAACTCGATTTAAATTACGATTTTAAGCGGCCCCAGGTGAGGACGCATAATGCCAGTCGAATTGATCGCCCCCTGGCACCACGGGAAATTCTCGCTCTCAAAAAATTTAGTGGCCAACAAAAAGTCAGTCTCTACACAACATTATTGGCGGCCTTTGAAGTTCTGCTGCACGGGCTTTCTGGTGAGGAAGATTTAGTGGTGGGGATTTCCGCCGCCGATCAATCTATTTTAGGCCAGGAGAATTTAATCGGCCATTGTGTCAATCTTTTGCCCCTGCGCAGCCGTCCCCGCGCAGATAAAAAATTTAGTGAATTTTTATTAGAGCGTAAGCAGGGCCTATTGACCGCCTTTGAACATCGCGAATATACCTTTGGCACCCTGGTGCAAAAGCTTGCGTTGGCGCGAGATCCCAGTCGTCTACCTTTGGTTTCAGTGCTCTTTAATGTGGATCAACAATACCCTGGCCAAGGATTGAGTTTTACCGATATACAGGCGAGTTATCGGAGTCATCCACGCTCTTTTGAAAATTTTGAACTTTTTATCAATATTACTCTCTGTGGTGATGAGGGTGTTGTGGAATGCCAATATAATACCGATCTCTTTAAAGGCGAGACCATTGAGCGGTCTTTGTTTGCCTATGAAAAAATTCTCGCGGCCATTGTGGCAGACCCTCGGCAAAGTCTTGCCACTCTCTGTGAACAATTTGTCCACAGTGGGAAAACTATTGCTATTGCCCGGCCGCCAGCACAGAAATGTGAAAAAGTATTGAGAAGGGGCAGCGCAAAGACCAGCACTGAGTTAATGATAGCTGAGTATTGGCGAGAGGTGATTGGGGTGCATAAGATTCAATTGCAAGATAATTTTTTCCATTTGGGAGGTCATTCATTATTGGCCACTCAGGTTCTTGCCAGAATAAAAAAAGAACTTTGCTTGGAGATCCGCCTGCCCGACCTTTTTCAGGCGCCCACTTTGGGTGAATTTTCTGAGCTGGTAGAAAAACTTTTGGCGACGACTAGGCCGCCACTTACTTTAACGCCAAAAAAGCGTGGGGCGGGAAAACCCATAAAATTGTCTTTAATGCAGCAACGACTTTGGTATCTCGATCAGTTGGCGCCGGGGCGGGTTGATTATAATTTACCCAGTGCTTTTAGCATCCATGGGAAATTAGATAAATTAATATTGAGGAAATCTTTTACTTTATTAAGTCAGCGTCATGCCATTTTGCGCACCACCTTTAAAAAAGATGCCGCAGCTTTTGTGGTGCAAGAGATCGCCGATCAATGTGCATTTAAAATCAATGAATTAAACTTTTCTACTTGCAAAAAAGAACAGCGCGCAGAAAAACTGCAACAGACTTTAGTGGACCTCGCCCAGCACCGTTTTGATTTGGAAAAGGGGCCGCTGTGGACGGTGACCTTGATAAGATTAGATAAATATGAGCACGTCTTGTTCTTTATGCCTCATCATATTATTTGGGATGGTTGGTGCTTCGATCTTTTTCTCGTGGAAATGCATGAACTTTACTCCGCGCTACTGGATAAACGTCCAGCTACCCTGCCATTACCGAGTTTAGAGTATGCAGATTTTTCAGCATGGCAGGCCGACTGGATGAAAGCTCCAGAACTTACCCAACAAATGAATTATTGGAAAAATAAATTGGCGGGTCATCTTCCACAGCTCAATTTGCCATTAGATAAACCACGGCCTGCGCAAATGAGTTCAGTGGGAAAAACTGTAGAGTTTTCTATTGCTGATGACATTGTGAAAAAATTGGAAGGTCTCGCTCAACAAGGGAATGCTACCCTCTATATGGTGTACCTGGCGGCGTATAAATTATTATTGGCGAAATACACTGGGCAAAAAGATATCTTGGTAGGGGCCCCTTACCAAAACCGCACGTATACTTCTTTTGAGAATATTTTAGGTTTTTTTGTGAATACTCTGGTCTTGAGAACTTCTTGGAGTCCCCTACAGAGTCCCGCAAAAAGTAATTTTAGAGAATTTTTAGGGTTGGTTAAGGAGACTTGTGTAGCGGCCTATAATCATCCCGATGCACCCATTGAAAAATTGGTGGAGGCGTTGGGGGTGGCGCGAGATCCCGCACGGCCGGCGCTCTATCAAACACAATTTACCTATCAAGATGCCATGAATCGCGACTATCAACTTGGCCCTTTAAAATTGCAGCAAATTAATAGTGAGAGCAAGGTCTGTCATAGCGAAATAGATCTTTGGCTCAAGAAGACTAAAGATGGCACGGTGGGGGCGTTTCAATATTGTGCAGCACTTTTTAATCATTCGACAATCGTCCAAATGAAAGATGATTTTCTCTGTTTACTCGACTCTATAATAGCTCGCCCAGATGATCTGGTAGATCAATTAGATTGTATTTCTCTGCCGGCAAAAAATATATTGGCCGACCTCAATAAGACCCAGCGGGACTGGGGAGAGGCGCAAACAATTTTGCAATTATTTTCCGCGAGGGTACAGGAAAATCCAGAAAAAATGGCGGTCTCTAGTGCACGTGAAAATTTAACTTATGCCGCATTAGATAGGCGTTCTGAACAATTGGCGGGCCAGCTAGTATCTCAAGGTGTGGTGTCGGGGAATTTAATTGGTGTCGCCTTTCCACGAGAGGCGTCACTGTTGGTGGCGGTTTTAGGGATTTTAAAGGCCGGCGCAGGTTATCTGCCTTTAGACCCGGATTTTCCGCCGGAGCGTTTGCAATACATGGCCGAGGATGCCCAATGTCAGTGGGTGTTGACCCATAGTGAGATTGTCGAGAGACTGCCTCAAATGTCGGTTAAGTTTATTTGTTTAGATCGTCTCGATTTGCACCGGTTTACGGGGATTCCCCAACAATCCTTGCAGAGAGAGCAAATTGCCTACGTTATTTACACCTCGGGCTCTACAGGTCGGCCTAAAGGCGTCGCTATTACCCATGGATCGATGCTTAATTTTTTACTGAGCATGGCGGAAAAACCTGGTATCAATACTGCGGATCGTCTCTGCGCGCTGACTACCTTGTCCTTTGATATTTCGGTTTTAGAACTTTTTCTGCCGTTGATTGCGGGTGCTAGTGTCTATTTAGTGGAGCGTGCTACAGCGGTGGACGGTGAGGCGCTGATGGACGTCTTTCAGCAACAAGATATAACACTTTGCCAGGCCACCCCCGCCACTTGGCGGCTGCTTATCCAGGCCGGTTGGCAGGGTCATAAAAAGTTCAAAATTCTATGCGGTGGGGAGGCCTTTCCCAAAGATTTGCAACGGCCCTTGCTGGCCTTAGCGGGGGAAGTTTGGAATATGTATGGGCCAACTGAAACCACAGTTTGGTCGAGTCTTTTTCAAATTAAAGATGAGACCTCTCCCATCCTTATTGGCAAACCTATTCACAACACCGCTGTTTATATTCTCGATGAGGATTTGCAACAAGTGCCAGTGGGCGTGGTGGGAGAGCTTT
>Ga0316206_1001548_pt1 | contig 19520 bp, 17 predicted proteins | sample 6monthpyrite_MG_FD_204942 | JGI IMG/M metagenome (GOLD analysis project Ga0316206, IMG submission 204942) | Microbial mat bacterial communities from mineral coupon in-situ incubated in ocean water Damariscotta River, Maine, United States -... | ecosystem: Environmental > Aquatic > Marine >... | reverse complement strand
TTTTTATTTATACTAATATTTTTTATGTCATTGATAATATTTGTTATTGTTTTGTAAACAAAAACAGGGTTATGTTTTATTAACTTGGTGTTATTAATGTTTAGGTTATTGTGTTTTATGAACCTAATATAAATTCACAAAATACTTTTTACCTTAATGGATTTATTAAGGATAATCATATGAATACCTACAAATCCGATCTACTCTTTACGTTTCTAATTGTATTTTTTCTTTCATCATGTAGTAGTAGTGGAGGCGGCTCGGCTCCCACTTCTGAAACAGTTGATCAAACGCTGATTGATCTGGGTATTGATATCACTGAGACACCACGGGAAGATCGAGATGGTGATCCGCTACCCGATGATTACAATCCTCTCGGTTCCTCTAAATCATTTGACCAACTTGATGAATTAGTAATGATTGGATTTCCATTGGCTGCGAGTAGTGGAATAACCAGTGAAATGACTTTTCTGGAGCTGAATCGTGATGGTACTCATGCTACTTACACTGATGAAGTGTTGTTCTCACCGGATACAGTCGATACTCCCTGGGCTTTGTCGGTGGGTGCAACTCCTGATGCTTTACGCGTTGCTGATCGTGGTGATATAGACCGGGATGGTCTTGAAGAACTGTTTGTGGTTTATCGTGCTCCGGGGCAGAGCCATGTTGAACTTCAAATTTTTGAGGATGAGACACAGAGTTTTGCTGAAGCTCAGAATCTTGTTATCTCCACCAACCCCGTTGATCGTCTGGCCGTTGCCAGCGGCGATTTAAATGGTGACGGTTATACCGACATAGTCATTGGACTGGTGTCCGGTAATTCTGCACAGCTAGTATTTGTGGATAATAATGATGGTGTTTTAAGTCTGTCTACTTTGAATAAAACGTTGCCACAAGCTTATCCTGGCAGCGAGATAAATCTGGTTATCAAGGCGGGTAATCTAGATTACGATCCCTCTCATGAATTAGTGGTGGTTGTAAATGAACGTATTCTGGAAGTAGGTAATCCGGAATCGGGTACTAGCCGTTATTTAGTGTTTGATGATGCAAAACAAAACTATGATGAGCTAGAGAATGCTTTGGTTCAATCTGTTGCAGTGAATCGTACCGCTATTGTGGCTGACGTTTCATTGGGCGATGTCGATGGTGATAATATCGATGAAATTGTTTTTGCTGGCCTGACACATTTTGATCCGACTGGTTCCTGTAGTTACAATTATTTGCTGATGGTGTTAGATGATTTTGTCCATAATAGTGAATCACTGGGAGATTTAGAGCATCAGTCAAATATTCATGGCGGTTGTGCTGCTGCCAAGGGTGAATTACGTTTTGTGCACGTCAATACACCAGATCTGGACGGCGATGGTATAGCAGAGATTCAGGCCAATGAACTGATCTTTGACGACTTTAGGCTCGCAGCCTGGACCCCATTGTATGACCCTTACGGGACACAGGCAGAAATTCCACATGATAGCCTGTTTGCTAATGCCACTGGATTCACCGGTCGCTTCAGCCAGCAGAATAGTCGCATGGTGGTAGCTGATCTTACCGCTGACAAACGACAGGACATTATCCTCTATTCACAATCCACTAACCGTCTTGAGGTGTGGGGGCTCAGTGTTTTAGATACCGATCCAGCGGCTAATATTCAGGCCAAACAATGGCGTATGATTAAATCGATTGCGATTGAACCACCGGCATCAACTGATGAATTGCGTCCACTACTGGTGCCAGTCAATGTTAATCATGATGGACTGGCTATCTCTTTAGAACAGGGAAGCTATCAGCTGGTATTTACCGAGCCGGTACTAATTGCCGCTCTGGCGGCTGCACCCTGTTACGAGAGTCTGGGTCAGAATACAGATGCCTGTCGCACAACCTATGGTACTGCTGAAAGCAACAGCATAGCGTTAGAGAATACGACGACTATTACCGCAGGTGTGACCGTAGGCACGAATGTTGAGTTCAGCGTTCCAGTAACCGCTATCAGGATTGCGGAGATTTCGGCCAAACTTAAAGTGTCAGCCAGTTTAAGTTTGAGTCACTCCTCTTCCTATACTTATACCGAGAGCGTGGTTTATACCACAGGTCCGATAGAAGATACCGTCATCTTTACGAGCATTCCGTATGATATATACACCTATATCATTACGTCACACCCGGATCCGAATGTAATGGGTAACGAGATAGTCGTATCGATGCCGCGCTCACCGGTTACATTGCAGGTGGAACGCAGTTTCTATAATGCTAACGTCGCCCATGGAGGGCCGCTGATTGATTCCTCTGTGTTCAACCACAGTGCCGGTGACCCGACTAGTTATCCTAACTCAATCGAGAAAGACACCATCGTTAGTAATTATTACTCCGACCCCTTGTTTACACCTTCGCAATGGGCTTATGAGTTTGGCCCGGTATCTGTCGGCCAGGGTGGTGGTGATACTTCACTAGAAATCAACGTCGCTACTGAATCAGGTCTTGGTGTTGCAGTTGGCGTAGAGGCCGAGTTTGAACTAGAAGCAACGGCCGGTGTCATTGTAGCGGGTTTCTCGATAGGTATTTCAAATGAAACCTCCTTACAAATTAGCCATGGTTCAGAATCAACCTATAGTGGTGCTGTCGCTAATTTACCCTCAACTGAATTTGCTGCAAACAGCTACGACTGGGGCCTGTTCACCTATGTTATGGACGATCATGCATCGGGTCAGAAATTTGAAATTATAAATTTCTGGGTTGATTAAATGCTTATTTAATTAACAGATAATAAGCTTAAAAAGAATCAGGGGATTAGAATGAAGCGATTTAATGACAAAATAAAGCAGTTTGTGGCAGTGACTTTGTTCACGTCATTAGTTGTTGGCTGTAGTAGCAGTGGCAGCGATCCTGTGCCTGAGCCTGTTAATCAGGTGCCTGTTGCAGCAGCCGGTGACGATCAGCTGATATCCCGAAATTACAATGTTTTTCTTGATGGTGGTGATAGCAGTGATGCCGATGATGATACGCTGACATATACCTGGGCTCAAACGTCTGGGTCGGATGTTACGGGTGGCACCGGAAGTCTGAGCGGTGAAACACCCACTTTTGCAGCACCGGCAGATGTGGGTACACTCATATTTGAGTTGGTAGTCAATGACGGGGTTGATGACAGCACAGCAGATACGCTGGTTATTCATGTATTAGAAAATGCGAACGTTGCCTTCTTTGTTGATGGAGACAATGGTAATGACGATACAGGAAATGGTGCGATGGCAACACCCTATGCCAGTATTGCCAGGGCTTTATGCGAAATCACACAGGAGCAGCAAGATATCTATGTGATGACGCGTGCCAGCAGTGCAGTCTACGATGAAACCATTGACCCCTGTCCCGGTGATCCGGCACGTAACACAAATCAGATACTCACCATCCCAACCGGTACCAGTCTCTATGGGGGTTATGATGCAGACTGGATGAGAGATGTGGCAAATAATCATGCTGCGGTGGCCACATTACATCATGGCTTTATCTTTACTACAGTGAATACCAATGCCTGGTTTTCAGGCTTCAATGTAGTCGCAGATGATTCTCCCGATCCGGCCAGCAGTGCTTATGCTCTTTCTGCTCTGGGAGGAGATGCCGGAATCTTTATCCATGACAATGAATTAACAGCTGGCGATGTTGGTTTTGGTAATGCAAACAGTCCGGGCTCCAGCTATGGTCTGCGGGTGGCATTAATAGAAACGGCGACCATAGAACGTAATATTATCTCGGCCGGCTTTGGTGGTGACGGACTGGATTTGGAGATCGTCTTTCAGGACAGAAATGTACAAGGTTTGCCAGGCAGTAATGCGTCGGGAGGGACTGGTGGTGCCGGTGGCGGCGGTAGATACCCTGATTATTATAATGGCGGTGCTGGTGGTAATCGCTCCGGAGGACCGGACGGTTTTTGTATCAGTCCCTCAGGTACTTCTGGTTCAAGTGGCCAGGGCTCAGCAGGTGGCGCCGGCGGTGCGGCGGGTACTAGCTGTGGTGCTAATGGTGGTAATGGCGGTACTGTTGGTGCAAATGGTAATGGCACTACTGGTGATGCTGGTGCTGGCGGCAATAGTTCCGGCGGTATCGATGTTTATGAAGATGGTGGCTTTTTCGCATCCTTTGTAAGCGGAAACGGAATTAGGGGAAATGTCGGTCGATCTGGCAGTGGCGGTGGCGGCGGCGGCGGTGGTTCTGAATCTCTCTACTATAATGCTGGCAGTGGCGGCGGTGGCGGCGGCGGCGGTGCCGGTGGCAGTGGTGGTACCGGTGGTGATGGTGGCGGTGCCTCTATCGGTCTGTTTATCGCCTCGGTAAGTACTGTGCTGATTGATGATAATGAAATAACCAGTGGTGTAGGCGGTAATGGTGCAACCGGGGGGCTGGGGCAATTAGGTGGTTTAGGCGGGGATCCCGGAAATGGTTATCTTACTGGTAATGCTGCTGGTAATGGTGGTAATGGTGGCACTGGCGGTATAGGAGGCACTGGCGGCCGCGGTGGTGCCGGTGGCGGTGGCCCTTCTTACGGTATTCTGTTTGATGGCGCGATTGAGCCAGTCATTAGTAACAATATCATTACCAGTAATGCTGGCGGCACAGGTGGTGACGGCAGTACAGGTGGTAATGGTGGTAATGGTGGTCACAGCTATGCTGTTTATGATTATGATACCGGTGATGGCATAGTGCCGTTTCTTATCGCTAATGAAAGACATGTTGGTACAGCCGGTGATGGTGGTACAGGGGGTGGTGTGGCAGGCGACTCTGGTGTAAGCAACTGGTAATAAAAGCCGGCTAAATTGGCAGGCAGGGAATGCCTAAATAATGAAAAAACCCGTAATAAAGTCATATTTGTTATGGGCTTTTTTTTCACGGAAAAATTTGATTTGAGCTTTTAACTTATATGCTCCTTTTAAATTATTATCTATTATTATTTTGTTCCTCTAATTTCATGTCGTAAATAAATAAAAACCAATAAAAGAGTGCACGTGACGATGTTAGGTCATATTCAATTTTCTTAACGGGACAGTAGTGAGTTATGATATTAAATCATGTAACAAAATCACTGCAGCCTGCGCAGCAGCTTGTATTAATGCAAACTATATTGCCGCGTTTTTTGTTTTGGTATGGGGTGCTATCTTGATCTTGCTAAGCAGTGGCGGGTTGATGGTCTATAGATCCTTTGGCAGTAATTAGTACAGCTCCATTGTATGTTGTGTTCAACGATGACGGTGTTTGTTGTTATATTCTTTGGGCCTTATCAAAAGTTTAAAAATCAATGGCACGTGATGATATGTCATTCAGTCAGCATTATTTTTATCAAGCCGGATCTCATTAAGTTTAGTATCCGACGTTCTAATCTTAAGATGCTCCTGTTTTTCTCTGATTATTAAATCAAGCGGCTCTACTGTTTCAGTACGTTTCTCAATGGGTTAGTTTGGTCCGTTCCCAGATTTTCCTAAACTTTCTTGAGCCTTTCGATAGCCGAGTGAAATCATTTCATCAGCGCGATCAAATTCGAGTGTGCCGCAGGCGTTCCTTGCAATTTCGATGCTTCGATCCGGAGGGTAGGCCGCTAGCTTTTGCCTGGCGATAGTGCTTTGCATGGCGTCGAATGCCTGATTGGCTATATCGTAGGCTCCCCAGTCTATGTCATGTGGAAGGTCGAGTTTTTGCTTAAGCTGTTGAATGTAATTATTAATTTTTTCATTAATGCCACGGTTATTTTGTTTCTTCTGGTGATTGTTATTATTTGATTCCGTCGGCTTTACTATCAATTTACCACCAAGATTGACTGCAAGGGTGATATCTGTGTCGTCACTGAATGTTGGCGCGATAGGGACAGGGTTTAGTACCCCACCGTCTATTAAATGTGCACCCTTGTAATAATGGGGTGTGAAAAACATAGGCAAGGAAATTGAGGCGCGTATGGCATCAAACAGCCGCCCTGAATTAATCCAGATTTCTTTCTCTTCGTTCACGTCTGCCGCAACTGCAGTATAACGAATTGGGAGGTCTTGTATTTTTATATCACCTACAAGATCTATTAAAGTATTGATGATTTTATCACCTTTTACCAAACCGCTTTTACTCCAGGAAACATCGAGTAAAGTGATAATATCCAATTTAGTAATTGCACGAACCCAGTTCTCGAAATCGTCCAGCTTACCCGCGGCATATATGCCACCGATAAGTGCACCCATAGAGCAGCCAGAAATGGATTGTATATGATAACCGTGTTCTTCCAGCCAATGAATTATACCAATATGTGCCAATCCACGAGCACCACCACTACCAAGAACTAAAGATACTGACTTCATATGTTATGTACTCTTTTAATTAAAGTGGTGTTATCTACGAAGAGTGGATACAGTAAAGCATCGTCTTGGGCTATGAAAAGGTTTGTTTAAAACTAAATAATGGTTTGTTTTTTAGTGTTTATCAATGTTTTTCAATGGGTTGGTTTGGCCCGACCCGAGATTTTATTTTAGCTATATAATACTTTGCATTCTATTCAGGTTTTCACTTAATATTTGTATTACATACATTAATTAATTGTTGCCTTCCAAGTACCCCGCCCATTTACTGTACCTGAAGCTGATCTGGTCTTTGTATTAATTGCTCCTCGCCATGTTTGTATTTTACCAACATGACGGCCTTCAAGGTGTCTAGTAAGTAATATCGAGTTGTTAGTAATTTGCCCATTAATTTTATTCGATGCTCCCCCTGATCCTCCAGACCACTGAGAAATACCTTCAAAACTACCATCTTTTCTTACTTCAAAGACAAAACTACCAGTGTATGGACTAACAATTATGCTCCAATTTTGTTTTCCGGTAATGGCAACAGTCCTTTCGGGTGCAGAAGCACATGAAGAAAATAATAAAGTGCTAAATGCGATTAAAATTAATCTGCTTGTTATTGATTTCATTATTTTATTCCCTTTATTAAATGAATAAATTTGTATAACGCTTTGCTAACCCGCCGCAACCGGAACGGATAATTAAAATTGTAATTATTTCAGTAGTGTAAGCCAATTTAATTCAAGCCAACGGTTGTCGGTCGGTTTGAGCTATTTATTATACTTAACTGTTAACAGGTTGCATTAAGTGAACAATTGCACCTGTTGGATCTGAAACTGCACAAATACGACCAACGTCTGGGACGTCATGTGGTGGAACTAAGACTTTACCACCAAGTTCAATAGTTTTATTCGCGCAATTATCTATGTCTTCAACTGCAATATATGAATGCCAATATGAACCTTCTCCAGGTGTGTCTGATGTTGGATTCATCATTCCTGCCACGTCTTTTCCATTTTTTTGAAATAATGTATATATACCAAACTCTCCAGCATCGACCTTTTTTAGGTTCCAACCTAGTAGCTTACTAAAAAATGCGCCACTAGTTTCTTGATCGGCAGTTACGAGTTCTTGCCATATAAAAGGGTTTTGTTCAGACATGAATTCTTCTCCTTTTATTTTTTTGTATAACGCCTATTAGACCCTAATATTGGGGTGTAACACCGAAATACTCGGTAGGTTGTTGACATATATAAAACTTATTTTGTAAAAATACTCTATATCTTATCGTATTAAAAGGGTTTTATTAAGATCGTCCAGTTGCATCTTTAAAAATAGCATCCACCCGCACCCTGTTTAAGCTTGAATTTACTTAATAATTTTTCTTTAAAAAAACCGTGGCCTTTTAAAACATTCACTATGCTAGAGTTTGAATGATTATTTAGTCGGCACCAAACAAAAAGCCGCCCCGATTACAATTCCATTAATTAATAACGGAATCATAGTAACGGAACGGCCATTTGGTTTACCCATTAACAACGTTCGGGTTAGCCTGCTAAATAATATTGACCTATAGAAGCACTAATTTACTAACCACAAGGAGTAGCCTATCGAAAAACCTATAAACTAAACCTTAAATAAAATCGCTGACCTAAGGTGCGACAAACACCAAAAGCCAGCTAACCACAACACCTGTATCAGAGGTAATTATGGCTAGAAAATATTCTACGCTACGAACCCGCTTTGTCCAAAGCAAATTCGTAGCGAAAACAAACATTTTGAAAACACCTGAAGCTATTCGGGCAAATTCCGAGCATTTGTCGGATGATTTGTCGAATGAACTGGCTGGCGATTTAGCCTGTAATATAGCCAGCGCTAATGCGGCATCTACGCCCGCGCATTTACTTTCAACCTATATAAACGAAACCCTTCCCACAACTATGGAAACCCTGCGTGTGCATGTTGATTACCTGCGCAGCCTGCCTTTGCCTGTGGCTGAAAAAAATCGTTTGTTGTTGAAGTACTGGGCGATGGAGTGTCGGCTTGAGGCGGTGCGTTTGTTGCTGGATGAGGCTCAGCAGAACGGGGTCGGGTTAGGAGCGGACGGGATAGATCCAGCGTGTTTTGATCTGTCGGGTTTTAACCTGCGTGGTTTTGGTTTGCTGGCTTTTGATGGAGGGCTAAGTTTTGGCCTGTGGTTGATTGACTGGTGAAACAACGGGTTGGTTGTCCGGCGCCTTTTTGGGTGCCGGGTTTCCTTTTTGAGAAATTTATGATGGATACATTAGCTTAAGTCGCTGGATCCCCGATAGTAGCGCTCGGGGATGAGGAGAAGTGTTGCTTAGCTCCTCTCTTTGGAAAAGAGGGAATACTATATTTTTATTACTACCAGTTGGATAGTGTTGAATATTAATTTTACGGGGAGATTTGAAATGATTAGGTTAATATGCGGTATTTATCGAGTTACTAAAACTGAACGTTTTCAAATCCCCCTCATTAGCATGATTTATTAATATTGTGATCTTGATCTTTCACTACATTATTTGTACTCCCGTTTTCCAAAGGGGGAGGCTTATAAGCTTAACTTACTCACACTGTAACAGGCTGGTAATTTTACATGGTTGTGTTTTTTCATTCATGCGCATTTTTACTTTTTCTATTTTACGTCAGTGTTTACATTAATTTAATAAGGACAAGCATGAAACAAAATAAGGTGTTACTTAAAGATCGTTTAATTGAGGCGATTGTTTCCGGTGAGCTGGGCTCTATTGAAGACCGGGGCATTGTGTTTACCTTAAAAGAATTTAAAGACGTTTTTTCAGATATAAAAACCGACTACATTAATTCTTTTTTACCCGCCGCCACGATCGAGCCGGGACGAGAAAGCATGACCCGTACGAAATTTTTATTTCGTGTTCGTAAAGGTGTTTATCTTGTGCACCCTGATGTGCTTGAGATTGCGCGGATTAAATAACGTTAGTCGATTTGTATTTGCAATTCAATTAACGGGAATACCAAGTTAAGTATTATTGATTCATATTTACTATGGCATGAACTATGCAGCTAGTCTGTTAACGCTATAGACTTTAATGCTTAAGCCCCAAAACAGTGCCTAACATAGCTTTACAGGAATTTTATGAATCATATAAGTGCACTAGACAGATACAATGAATACAAGTCTTCAATCAATGACCTGTTAGCCTCTATTGTCACGGGAATTGTTGATCCTGTACTGTTTTCTGATAATGATAAGCTCATACAATCCATTCGTAATTTACAGTTCAATTACCCTTTTGTTAATCTGGCCTTTACACTTGATGAGAATGGCCTGCAAACTAGCGAAAATATATATAAATCGTCTGTTAAGATAATATCTTCTCGTACCAAGAATACCCCGCATCTACCGGACAGGCATCACCGGCCTTATTATTTATTAGCGAAAGAAACAAATCTTGCAATTGTTACTGAGCCCTATCTTTCTAACAACAGCCATAACCTGTGCATCTCATCAGCAATGCGATGTTTAGACCATAGTAGCAACACGATCGGCTTTCTTGTTGTCGATGTAGATCTTGTTGATGTTATTAGTTACCTGATGGGGGATAACCGGCGACAGAAATTTCATCCTTTTTTTACACTTATTTATTCTCTAGTGGTTACCGGTCTATTTCTGGTTGTCGGCCTGTTACTGTTTTCAGCCGGCTCAGATATTTTTAAACTATTAACAGCGCAATCACGTAAGGAACTTTATCTGGGGTCTTTCGGTATAATTATCATTCTGACACTCGCACTCGCCGTGTTTGACCTGGGCAAGACAATATTAGAAGAAGAAATATTATTACGTAAGGATATCTTCAGGCATAGCTCAACCCGGCGTACAATTACACGCTTCATCGCCGCAATACTCATTGCAGTCTCTATCGAAGCACTGCTTCTCATGTTTAAATCGGTTCTGGGTCAGCCAGACTTTTTATGGCATGCCGTTGCGATGATGGCAACGGCCATAGGCTTGTTAATTGGGCTGGGGATTTATGTTTATCTTGGTGCCAGGGCAGAAGCTATTTTAAAATCTTCCTAAGGAATAATCAGATCGTATGGACAGGAATAGTACTGCATAATCTAAAACAATTTACATATCTCACATAAATAAATTAACGTGACAGCCAGGCTTGGAATATTCTTATTAAAACTATAACTAATTTTTACAATGCTCTAGTGGTGGTTTTTTCAACTAGTTATGTGTTGAGAATGTCATTGATGTAGTCGGAGAAAAATAAAGTGATGATAAGTGTTTGAGTGGCATGGAAAGACCTGAGCATCTAGATGCATGCTACTTACGCAAACAAACTCTGTTCCAGATCTAATAGTTTTTTCTTGGTAGCCACACCACCCGCATAACCCGCCAGATTTCCATTGCGGCCAATTACTCGGTGACAGGGAATTAATATAGATATGGCATTCGCCCCGTTTGCATTTGCAACCGCTCGTACTGCTTTTGCATTTGAAATATTACTGGCAAGTTCGAGATAGTGGGCGGTTTTGCCGTAGGGGATTTTAGTTAATCCATTCCAGACTTTTTTCTGAAATTCAGTACCGACTAATGTTAAGGGAAGATCAAATGTTTTTCGTTTGTATTCGAAATACTCGGTCAGTTGCTGGCGGGTAGAATCGAGTAGCGCATTATTTTTTTCGGTGTAATTTGATTTTAGATTTGTTTGTAAGCGCCGGTCTATCGTTTCGCGCATTTTTCGATAACGCCAGTCGCAGATAATTAAGCGGTTGTCATGTTCGCCTAACAGTAACTCACCGTAGGGCGTTTTAAAATACTGGATATGGATGTTGCTCATGGGGCTATCCTCTATCTATTATTAGGGTATATTTTTTATTAGGGCGACTATTAAAAATAATACGCAACATCAAGCTGCACAAAATCATCCTGCTCAATACCTTTAAGACGACTTAATCGGTCTATATTATTAAAGCCTCTCACTTCCAGTGTGCCAGTCCAGTTTTCAGAAAAGCGTTTACTGGCTTCAAGGCTGATTAAGCGTTCCTGATTATCCAGATCATATATTACACCTAATAGCGCTTCAGTTGAATCCGCATCGTTCATGGCCAGACGAAAGCCTAACATAACATCATTTTGAAAAAATGCGGTGGCATCTATACCCCTGTCATCATATAAATATTCCATGACGACACCCAGATCCGCATCGGAGTCATATACCCCAACAAACGTGTATTCAAAACCCCCGGTCATAGCAAAAAAAGTTTCATCCGATATTTGTGCGGATGTGCTATCCACTTTTTGCCAGTCTCGTGCGATGGCTTCAAATTTCCATAACCATTCTTCTGTGGTTAGTTGTGCATCTATACTGGCCTGTTGCATTTGTGGGTAATAGGGAAGTAGCACCGGGCCAGTATTGTCTAATATAAAGAGTGGCTCGCGACTGGTGCCATTGAAATAACCCAGTCCGAGTTCCAGTTCTCCAAAATATTTGAACCAACGCAGTGCATAGTCTATATTGTCTTCTTTATCGGAAGATTCATAGCGGGCCTGATCGGTATCCACAACCGGAAATGAGCGGGGACGTCCTTCAACACCCTGAAAGGTACGCTCTCTGAAATAAGGTAAAACGAAAAGGTCAAGCATGCCCCAGTCTCTTGCAAAACTGGCTTTAATCATCGGCTGGCCTAACTTGTCTTCAAGGTCAATATTTTCAACATTATCTGTTTGATTAATGACATCCACCAGATGTTGCGACTCGGTAACTCCCCAGTAAACCTTACTGATGCCAACGCGCAACTCCCAGCTTTCGAAAACCTGTTCATAAAACAGTTCACGTATATCACCATGACTACGTTCATCATCATATTGATCGATGCGAATAAACGGGGTAAAGGTGATGCTTTTGTTGTCGCTGTTCAGGTCAGAGTAATATTCTATTTCTGAAGATAACGAAAGGTAATTATTATGTTGCTGCGAGTTCTGTGGTTGTGGATCATTTAAAAAATAGCGATTTTGCAGGGTGATATCGCCGGACCATTCAGCCGCACATTCAAACGAGATTAATGTAAAACAAATTAAGCTTATAGAAGTGGATATGGCTTTCATTTTATGGGCTCGAATTTTTCAAGATGTGCAATCTCATCGGTGATTTGTGGTGAAGGCTTATTAAATGAAAGTAACTGATGTATTTCATCGGTAGAAACATGCTCGCCTTTCTTAAGAATAATCGTTTGTACAAGTGCGCTACAAATTAGTTTTCCCTTAAGTTTACCCTTAGGTTCACCAGGGCTATACATTTTATGTTCTATCCAGGTCCACTTATCATCCCAGTATATTACCTGGCTTTGCAGTTCATAAGCCTGAAACAGTTTTAATGGCCGGCGAAAGCGGGTGTGTATTGAGCCTACAACCCCCAACCATTTGCGTTGATGCATTATTTTTAAGAAGCCCGTCCTCAACATAATATCAACTCGGCCCAAATCCATGATGCTGTTAAATCGGCCATTATTCATATGCATGTTAATGTCCAGATCACTGGGCAGTACATAAAATTTAAGTACCGATTTATCCATTAAACCCAGCCGAGGTTTAAAGCGGGATCTAATGAATAAAATGAGTAGTCTGAGGTACAGGTTCATAGTTGTGCTTATGTGTGACTATTTCGCGCGTTTCAAACTGTTGCGATTAAAGTCCTTATCGGTTAAGCCGGTTTTGAACTGATAATCGTTCCAGCTAAGCGTAGTAGACTTGCCGGTTTGATGGTTAACCATATGCATTTCATCCGCTCGCCAGAACTTGTTTAAATATTGCTGATAGCCTGAATAGGTGAGGGTTTTTAATAACACATTTTTACGGTCATAAAAATCAATTTTTTCTGCACGGTATTCCTGCTTGTTTACCCAGGCGACCTGTCGTGTATAACCTGAATGTTTATAAGCGGGATAACGTTCAACGACAAAACAGTCTATTCCATTGAGCTTTTCATCTTTAATATATTTATAGGTATATTTTTCAACTTCCTGTGATGAGATGTCTTCATAGGCAAACTCACTGCCCATAAACGGACCGGACTTATTTTTTGAGCTTATGCGTTTAACGCGTTTTAGTGCTGGCAAGTATAACCACTGCTCATCCGGTTTTAGTGCATGGGAGTAGGTGAGTGATGCGGTGCCTTTAATATCCTTTGGCGTGTTAAAAATAGATAGCCCCTTATCTCCATCACCATTGACTTCCAGAGTTTTAACCTTTACTTCGCGGCTATTGGTTTGCCCCTGTTTGTTTTTCAGTATCATTTTCATCTGCGCGGTAGAATCAACAAATCCCGTATCGCGTAAGTCGGCTTCTTTGGCAATTTCTAAGCCAATTTCTAAGCTTCTGGCAACATCATCTGCAAAGGCTGTGTTTATAGTGCCAAGCAATAAAATAATACTGCTGGCGATAGCTGTGATTTTTATATATTTCATAATTATTCCTTAAGCTTTTTTGTCTGAGTCAATGGCCATTAATAAGGGTGGCAGTAGGAAAAAGTCGAGCACTAATGCAACGCCAATAATGATACTGGTCATTAAGCCCATGCCTGAGTTTAATTCAAAATTCGACTGTGCAAGAATCATAAAACCGGAGATTAAAACCGCTGATGTTACCCACAGTGCGACCCCGACATTATTAAAGGCATAACGTACTGCCTCCTGACTATCCAGGCCTTTTTCTTTTCTTGCTCGAATATATTTACTCATAAAGTGAATTGTATCATCGACCACTATTCCCAACGTCATTGCGGTTACGATGGAAAGTGCGAGGCCAACTTCACCTACTACCAGTCCCCAAATTCCGAAAGATACACCTGCTGGAAACAGATTGGGAATTAAACTGATTAAACCGTACTTAACCGATTTTAGTGCAATAATCAGTACCAGTGAAATTAAAATCAGTGCAATGGTGGTACCGGTTAACATGCTTATAATATTACGCTTGCCTATATGTGCAAACATAATCGATGGGCTTGCACCGTCGGCGACAATGTCCGGGGTATTGTTTTTCATCCAGTTATTGGCGCGCTCTTCCAGTGCCAGTAATTCATTCGAAGAAATAGTTTTTAAAACAACATTTAGTTTAGTTGATTGTTTTGCAACATCAATCTGGTTGTTTAAATCCAGCCCGTAGGGGAGTGACATTTCATAGAGTAGAAGATATTGCGCGCCCAGTTCCCTGTTGTCAGGTAATTTGTAATAGGCTTCATCATCACCGTGCATGTTTTTATTTAATCGCTTAAATGTATCGGTAAGGGTGCTGACATGTAAAACCTCATCCTGGGTTTCATACCAGTCGGCAAATTTTTCTACCTGTGCGAGAAAGGCGGGGCGACTCACGCCTTCTTTCTCACCACTGTCGAGTGAATAGGCAATAGTATAAGTGCCGGTGAGATTTTGTGTTGTGAAATCAGTGTCACGTCTGAATTCTATTGATTCATCAAAGTAGTTAACAAAAACATCGTTTAAATCATTTAGAGGAATCATTGAAATAAAAATTAACACTAACAGGCTCAGGGATGTGAGAAGTTTTTTACGGTTGACCACTACAAAGTCACCAATGGACTTCATTAGACCGGTACCGGCAATAAAGTGCTTGGCTTTAATCGGTAGTATAAACATTATGGCGGGTAAAAATGTGACGGTTAAAAAGAATGCACCTATTACACCAAAAGTAGACATATTACCCAGATCACCAAAAGGCGGAGCATCACTGGAGTTTAAACTTAAAAAACCCAATGCTGTGGTAATGGTTGTTAGAAAGATCGGCATAAAGTTGACCCGCATACTTTCTACAATGGCATCGTGTTTACTCGTGCCCTTGTGTATTTCCTGTAACATGGTTACCAGTAAATGCACCGCCCCGGCAATCGCAATGGTTAAAATGATAATGGGTGCAGAAGCGGAGGGGGGTGTTAATTTAATGCCAAAATGCCCGCCGGCGCCCATACCGATTATAATGGAACAGATCACCAGAATAAGTGTGGCGGCGGTTCCACTAAAACCTTTTAACAGCAATAAAAGCACCACGGCGATGACGCCAAATGCCATGGGGATTAAGGTTTTTCCATCCGCCTGACTGGCTTCAGGAAAGGCATTGTTCATCATTACCATGCCCGCTATACGAAAATCAATATCCGGATAGTTTGCTTTCGCCTCTGCCAGCATTTTTCTTGCATAGGCAACGGTCTGCGGATTTTCTTTCATCTGATCTATGCCGGGTAATTGCACGGTGACATTGACGCCGGTATGTGCAGCATTCAGTGAAATTAATCTTGCCGCGAGAGCGGGTTCTTTTAACGCAACCTGTTTTGCATAGTTTAAGGCTTTTTCATCCATGGATGTCGGGTCGACAACCAGATCATCCACAATTAAATCATCCTCTTCAGCATAGGTGTGCTGAAAGTTGGTGATTGAATCGACACGAATTGAGTGGGGAATCTGCCAGGCTTCTTCGGTGATGGATTTAATGGCCGCCAGATTTTCAGGGGTAAACACCTTGCCATTTTTGGGTGAAATAACAAACAGTACATTGTCATCTTTTGTGTACGTGTCCTGCAGGTTTTCAAAGGCGGTTAACTGTGGATTATCTTTACTGAAAAACACACGATAATCATTAGAAAAAGGCATCAAATTTGGAGCGCCACTTCCAATCAAACCGACCATCACTAATGCCAGTAATATGACAAGGTAGCGCCACTTTAAAATCCATTCGGTGTATCTAACAATCATAGTGTTCTCCTGTTTTATAATTTTTGTTTATAATTTTGGTTTATTTAGGGGAGTGTTATCCAGTTGTTTTTTTAGTTGTTTCATCTCTTCTGAAAATAATTCATTACAAAGTTTTTTGCGAAGTGCGTAAATGTCAAATTCTGTACTCAGAGGTTGCCACTGATAGCTGTCTAATAATTTGTGGCTGTTTACCCACATCATTTCCAGCGGTTGCTGAATGCCGAGTTTATCGAAGGGAATGCCGGATAAATGTAAAAGATTGGAGCCATAACCCATGCTCCATAAACCGAGAAAAATACTGTCGGGAACAAACGGCTGATCGGCAGGAATGTCTCCATCTCTTACCGCATCATTTACAATTTCTACAACGATGTTGGAAATTTGTTGTTCCAGCTGCAATAGTTGAAGTTGTTTTTCCTGGGGAATTTTCTCACGTACCGCGGCGGACTTTATGATTTGTAAGTTCTGTAGTTCATCCGGGTGCAGTTGTGCATAAAAACTATGGGCGATGCCAATGGCGGCAATGCGCTCCCGGTGATTGCCCGCGTAATTTTTAGCGCGAGTAAACATTTTAATCAGGTTGCTTACGCAGCGACAGCTGATGCCGCTAATGATTTCTTCTTTGCTGCTGAAGTGGTTGTAAACCGTCCCTTTGGAATACTCTATTTCGGCGGCGACCCGCTCCATGGTTAAACTATGCAAACCATATTCACGCAGTATTTGCTGTGCTGTATCCAGTATTAACTGTTCCCGCTCAAATAACTCGCGTTGCTTGCGTGTCATTTGAGTGGCTGTATCAGCGTCGGTCGAATTTGAAAAGGGTGTATCTGTCATGTCGATATTTGTCATGCCTAAATTGTCATGTCGAAATTGTCATGGCGGTATAATATGACGCTTCGTCAAATAATGTCAACTGGTATGTTAGTTGGACATATGTATTATTATTTTAGAAAGGTCTAATCACTCAGTATGACAAACCCGGCGTCTGTTTAAGATAGGCGTTATCCGATAACTGTAACAGCATAAAGCGGGCCACATCCTGTCGTGAAATTTTCAGTTTCAGATTTTTTTCAGTGGCTGGGAACCCGGATTTATACTGATCTGAAAGGCTTTCATCCGTAAATGCGGCGGGGCGCACAATGGTCCAGTCGAGGTCGCTATGCTTGACATAATCTTCCTGTAATTCATGGTCTTTAAACACCTGACGCAGAATGAATCCGAACATAATGGTTTTCCAGAATAAATTGAGATTCGCCCAGCTGTCACCTGCACCCAGTGTGCTCTGGCAAATCAGGCGCTTCACCTGCAGCAGCTCCATCGCCTGCACAATATTGCGGCTACCGGCTGAGCGTACGTCGCCGCTTAGTTTTTTAGATCCGAGGGTGACCAGCACCGCATCACTGCCCTTAATCGCATCGCTTACGGCGGCCGGGTTAAGAACGTCACCGGCATATAACGTCAGGTTCGGGTGGCTGATTGACAGGGGGCTCGCTAACAGAGCCCGGGGACTGCGCGCAAATGCAGTGACCTGATGGCCATCAGCAAGTGCCTTTTTAACTAGATGTGTTCCGATGGTTCCGGTGGCGCCGAATATCGTTAGTTTCATGATTATCTCCTGGCTTGTTAAGAAATAAGTACAATCACTTGACACCGTGTCAATTGATGTTCTGTTAATTTAAGCTTATACTTTACACCATGTCAAGTAAAAATAATGAAACCCGAAATCGTATACTCGATGCCGCCTGGAAATTGCTGGAAGCAGGCCAGGGGCAGGGGGTGCGTATGTCAGATATCGCAAAGCAGGCGGGAATCAGCCGTCAGGCACTTTATTTGCATTTTAGTAAGCGCTCAGAGCTGCTTATTGCAACCACCCGTTATATCGACGAAGTCAAAGATGTGGATGCGCGACTCGCCCTGAGCCGCAACGCCACTAGCGGTGTAGCGCGAATGGAGGCCTATATAGATGCGTGGAGTGACTACATCCCGGAAGTTTACGGTGTGGCCAAAGCCCTGCTTTCAATGAGAGACAGCGACGAAGCCGCGGCGATGGCCTGGGATGACCGGATGCAGGCATTTCGTGAGGGTTGCGAGGTGGCGATTGAGGCTCTGGATCGGGATGGTATGCTTGTGCCGGAGCATTCTATTCAGCAGGCAACAGATATTCTCTGGACTTTGCTGTCGGTTAGAAACTGGGAGCAGTTTACCGTTGACTGTGGCTGGTCACTCGACAAATATAATGAGACAACAAAGTTACTGGCGCATCGTATATTTGTTGCTGAATAAAACCCTACTAACCTCACTAAGAAAGAAAAAATATGCAATACAGTTTTAAAGATCTGGCCTATGCCTACGGTAAACCAGAAATTCGTGGAAAATTAAAAGCACAAAATTCAGACTTTCGTGTGGATGAAATCATGCCGGTGCAAACCTCTGGGGAAGGTGAGCACCTATGGCTGATGATTGAAAAAAATGGTTCAAATACAGATTGGGTTGCCCAGCAACTGGCAAAACATGCGGGGGTGAAATCCATGGCGGTGAGTTATGCGGGTATGAAAGATCGTCACGCTATTACGACCCAGTGGTTTAGTTTGCATTTACCGGGAATGGATGATCCGGATTTTTCTACAATGGATGAAGATGAATTTAAAATTTTAAAAATGTCGCGCCACAACAGAAAACTAAAACGCGGTGCTCTATCCGGTAACCGGTTTCAAATTCGCATCACTGGGTTAAGGGGTGATACGGAGTCACGGGAAGAATCAGCGGAAAAATCATTAGAAAAAACGTTACAGAATATAAAACAAAAGGGTGTGCCCAATTATTTTGGTGAGCAACGCTTTGGACGAGAGATGGGGAACCTGTCGAAAGCGGAAAAGATGTTTAATCGTGAATTAAAAAAAGTCAAAAAACAACAACGGGGTTTGTATCTGTCCGCCGCTCGCTCATGGATTTTTAACAAAATATTATCCGCGCGCATTGAACAACAAAACTGGTTAACACCTATGTCGGGCGAAGTGTATATGTTAAATGCTAAATCCGCCTGCTTTGCAAGTGAAAACAATGAGGCGGAAGAACAGCGGTTAATAAATAAGGAAATAAACCTGAGTGCATGTTTGTGGGGGGAAGGCGAAAGCATGGCAACGGAGGAAGTACTGGAACTGGAGGAAACAATTGCGGCAGATTTTAAAAATTTAACTGGGGGTCTGGAATCCGCAAGATTAAAGCAGGAGAGACGTTCATTAAGATTGGTGCCAGAAAATTTAAGCTGGAATATTGTAGGTGATGTTTTGGAACTGGAGTTTGAGTTACCCGCAGGTACATTTGCTACGATGGTGTTGCGTGAGTGTGTGGGTGTAATGAATTAGTTATGTTTATAAATTTCAATTCGTTGTTACCCCGTCGACTTATTTAAATATTATGATTGACCTCATATAACGGGTT
>Ga0316206_1001547_pt1 | contig 19529 bp, 18 predicted proteins | sample 6monthpyrite_MG_FD_204942 | JGI IMG/M metagenome (GOLD analysis project Ga0316206, IMG submission 204942) | Microbial mat bacterial communities from mineral coupon in-situ incubated in ocean water Damariscotta River, Maine, United States -... | ecosystem: Environmental > Aquatic > Marine >... | reverse complement strand
TATCTTCAGTAATTAAAAATTCTGCCAACACACTCATGCCCACACCTTCTCTTAGCAACGAACGAAGCGTCAGTATATTATTTGTTTTAAAACGGCCATTCACACGAATTACTTGCTGGCTTCCCTGTTTTTTTATGGTCTGCCTATAAGGCGTGGGCAACAAAGAAAAAACAATCCATTGATGTTCTGCCAGTTGTTCTGGCCGTACTACTTTGGCATGTTTCTTAAGATATTCCGGACTTGCACATAACAACCTCGGTGAGTCAGTTATTTTGCGCGCTATCAAACCAGAATCCTCTAACCATCCAACACGAATTGAAATATCAAAACCTTCTTCAACCATATTTACAATTTGATCATCAACGATAAGTTCTATCTTAATACCTGGATGAAGATCTGCGAAGGCTTTAACCAGAGGAACCACATAGTCATTACCTAACGCAGTAGGACAGGAGATTCGCAATGCCCCCGTCAACTGCTCTGACAAGCCACTGACATTACGCGTTGCTTCAGCTGCTTCGTTAACTACTTTTTCACAGGCCGTAAAATAAAGTTCACCAGCTTCTGTAAGGCTCATTTGACGAGTGCTACGATTTAATAACCGCACTCCCATTTCCTGTTCCAGAATAGCAACATGCCTGCTAACTGCAGATTTGGCCATACCAATACGTTTCGCGGCGGCGGTAAAGCCCCCCGCATCTACAACATGGTAAAAAACTCCCATTCGCTTTAAGTCATCCATCTATATCGCCAGAAACATTGTTCAGTATATGGAACAATATTGTACATTTTATTCATATTGTAAACAATTAAACCGGTTGCTAATGTGTAGATTCTTATTCAATAAATCTATCAAGGAGATGATTATGACGACCTATAAGTTAGGGAGCATTTTCTACGTACTATGGGGAATTATGCATATTATGTTCGCCATTCAGATTTTCATGCTCAACATAGGCGACTCAACCTTCGCTGTAATACAGAACATCTATAATGATGCTGGACCTGTATCCACACCCAATGAACTTGGCAATGTGATAAACGCAATCATGAACCAGCATGCATGGAACTTACTCTGGTTCGGTGTTTTTGCTGCAGTCATAGGCGCTTTATATAACTGGCACAATAGCAAAGCGGGCTACTGGAGCAACCTTGCAGTAGTAAGCTTTGCAGATTTAGGTTTTATATTTGCCGTACTGATTCCAGGATACGTTGATCCTATGATAGGGATATGGGGACCTGTTCTTTGGATACTGGCAACTGTATTCTCCACCCTGGGAATAAAGCAGCATAGAATCGCAATGGAAAATTCAAAACTTCAGGCCACATGAATATTTGGGGTTCAAAGAACTTTACCCTCACCCATAAGAAGAAAAGAGAAAATAAAATACTACGCCAATAAAAAAGCCCTATCTCAAAAGATAAGGCTTTTTAAATGGTAGTCAGAAAATGTTGGAGTTGAGATGGATGCAAGGCGGCTTAATAACCCGTAGCGCAGCGTACGTTAAAGTACGTGAGCAACGGAAGTATTTAGCCAACGCCGCAGACGCTCAAGTCCGGCATTTTCGGGCTGGCATTTACATCATGCCAGGCATTCCACCCATACCACCCATATCACCACCGGCAGGTGCTGCATCAGCAGGAGCAGGCATATCCGCAATCATGCATTCAGTAGTAATCAACAGACCTGCAACAGACGCTGCATTTTGCAATGCTGAACGTGTTACTTTAGTTGGATCAAGAATACCCATTTCTACCATATCGCCGTACTCACCAGAACCGGCGTTATAACCGTAGTTGCCTTTGCCTTCTGCAACTTTGTTCATAATGACTGACGCTTCATCACCAGCATTAGTTGTGATTTGACGGATTGGATCTTCCATTGCGCGTAGTGCAATTTTGATACCGATATCTTGATCGTGGTTATCACCTTTCAGGCCAGCAATTGCTGTTGCTGCACGAACTAGTGCAACACCGCCACCAGGGATAACGCCTTCTTCTACTGCTGCGCGTGTTGCATGTAATGCATCGTCAACACGGTCTTTTTTCTCTTTCATTTCAACTTCTGTTGCTGCACCAATTTTGATAACGGCAACGCCGCCCGCTAATTTAGCAACACGCTCTTGAAGTTTTTCCTGGTCGTACTCTGAAGTAGTGTTTTCCATTTGTGTACGAATCTGAGCAACACGTGTGTTGATATCGTCAGCTGAACCGCCACCGTCTACAACAACTGTTACTTCTTTTGAAACATTGATTTTCTTCGCTGTACCCAGGTCATCTAAAGTAACGCTTTCTAATGAAAGACCGACTTCTTCTGAGATAACAACGGCGCCAGTAAGAATAGCAAGATCTTGTAACATCGCTTTACGACGATCACCAAAGCCCGGTGCTTTAACAGCACAAACTTTTACGATGCCGCGCATGTTGTTTACAACTAGTGTTGCTAGTGCTTCACCTTCAACATCTTCAGCAATAATAAGTAATGGCTTACCTGCTTTTGCAACCGCTTCTAACGTTGGAAGCAATTCACGGATGTTACCAATTTTTTTGTCGAATAATAAAACGTATGGATTATCTAAATCCGCTGTCATATTTTCCTGGTTAGTCGCGAAGTATGGAGACAGGTAACCACGATCAAACTGCATACCTTCTACAGTATCTAATTCGTTTTCTAATGAAGTGCCTTCTTCAACAGTGATAACACCTTCTTGACCAACTTTGTCCATTGCGTCTGCAATGATCTGACCAATTTCTTTATCAGAGTTTGCTGAGATAGTACCAACCTGTGCAATTGACTGTGTGTCTTTACACGGCTTAGACATTTTTTTCAGTTCTTCAACGGCTGCAGTAACTGCTTTGTCGATACCACGTTTAAGATCCATTGGGTTCATGCCAGCAGAAACTGATTTCATGCCTTCACGAACAATACCTTGAGCCAGAACTGTTGCAGTAGTTGTACCGTCACCAGCGATATCAGAAGTTTGTGAAGATACTTCTTTAACCATCTGTGCGCCCATGTTTTCGAACTTATCTTCAAGTTCGATTTCTCTTGCAACAGAAACACCGTCTTTAGTTACAGTTGGCGCACCAAATGCTTTTTCTAATACAACGTTACGGCCTTTAGGACCTAAAGTAACTTTTACAGCATTCGCTAAAATGTTAACACCGTTAACCATGCGACTACGGGCATCATCGCCAAAACGTACGTCTTTTGCACCCATGATAAATTCCTCTATTTAATTTTGTTTAGTATGTGTAATGAAACTGAGTTGAGACTCTTAAGCTTCAAATACACCGATGATGTCGTCTTCGCGCATGATTAGCAGCTCTTCGCCATCAATTTTGATTTCAGTACCGGCAAACTTACCAAATAAAACCTGGTCACCGACTTTCACATCCATAGCGCGAACGTCGCCGCTATCAGTCACTTTACCACCACCCGCTGCAAGGATAGTTCCGCGCGATGGTTTTTCAGTTGCTGAATCAGGGATAACAATACCAGACGCTGTGGTACGCTCTTCTTCCGTACGTTTAACAACAACACGGTCATGTAATGGGCGGATATTCATAGCAGTAGATTTCCTCTATTAGCACTCTTATTAGATGAGTGCTAATGATAGGGTCGATTTTTAGAGAGTCAAGGTGAGGTAATCAAATAATTTGGTAAAAGCGTGCTCAGGGCACAACAAATATTGTTTTCAGGCGTATACACCCTCCTATTTACTATATAAGGCTTAATCTTCGCGCTTGAAATCGCCTTCTATAGTGCGACTTCCTTTCGTATCCTCAGAATGATCACTACGTTTCTCTAAATCTGGTCTTTGAGAATCAGGCCTTTGGGAATAGTGAGCTGAGGTAAAGCTAGCATGTGTTTGCATGGTTACATTCCTCAAAATTGCCTGTAATAATGCCTTTCTAATAGCGGGCACTAAGAATAAAAACCCAAGCCCATCGGTAAAAAAGCCCGGAGTGACCAGTAATATGCCCACCGCAGCCAGCATAAAACCATCAAACATTTCTTGCGCAGGCATTTTACCGGCCTGCATCGCCTGATTAGCCTTAACCAATGTTCTCAGGCCTTGCTGCCGTAACATAGTGACACCGATGACGGCTGTAATAATGACTAGCAGAACGGTCATTCCAGCACCAATCTGCTCCCCAACCTGAACCAGAAAATAAATTTCAATTAATGGGATTGCAAAAAACAGTAAAGGCCATGCTCGTAACATATTGTAATTATTCACTTTTATAGTCGTTCCGAATCAAACTAATAAAATATTTCGGAAAATTGGAAGAAAACCAGCTCAAAAGCCATCCTATATCTAACATCAAACAATATGATGAACTTGAATCTGATAATATGGTCTATTAAGTCATAGTCAACTGCAACGTGAAAGAATAATTATTATGAAACAATTCGTATTTGCTTTAACTTTACTGGTCTCTTTATTTTCCGGTTTTACAATCAACAACACTATTGCTGCTCCTTTAGCTGTCAGCGCACTGGGCGGATTAGGCTTGAACGATGGTGATGATGAAATTCTCAGCCCTGATCAGGCATTCAAACTCAGCACTGATGTATCAAACAATGCATTAAATGCCAGCTGGCTAATTGCTGATGGTCACTATTTATATAGAGACAAGTTTAAATTAAGCCTGATTGATGCCAACGGTGTTGAAAGTGGCACACTGGATATACCTGCCGGTGAAATGAAAAACGATGAGTTTTTCGGCAAAATTTACGTCTTTCACCACAATGCCAATGCATCACTGGCATTTACCAACAATACAGGTGCTGAACAGCAGGCTACTTTTAAAGTACGTTATCAGGGCTGTTCTGAATTATCAGGCATTTGCTACCCACCAATAACTAAAAAAATTCCGGTCACTCTGCCTGTCTTTGATGCAGAAGCGGCAACACTTGATAGCACAGCAACGGATAGTGTTGGTGCATCAAAAGATGAATACATTTCTGAACAAGATCAAATTGCTTCCACGCTAAGCTCTGGCAGCACCTGGGTTATCCTGATTTCATTTTTTGGTTTCGGATTATTACTGGCCTTTACGCCATGTGTGTTCCCAATGATTCCAATATTGTCCAGTATCATTATTGGCCATGGCGACCAGATTACAACGCGTAAAGCATTTACTATGTCCATGGTTTACGTACTGGCGATGGCATTAACCTATACCGCGGCAGGTGTGATCGCGGGATTGTTTGGTGAAAATTTACAGGCCGCTTTCCAGAATCCATGGATACTCGGTTCATTTGCAATTGTTTTTGTTGCCTTGTCATTTTCAATGTTCGGTTTTTATGATTTGCAACTACCTAGCAGCTGGCAGAGCAAACTGACCTCTATCAGTAACAACCAAAAAGGTGGCACCTTAAGCGGTGTTGCGATCATGGGCTTTTTATCGGCGTTGATTGTTGGACCTTGTGTCGCTGCTCCTCTGGCGGGTGCACTCATTTATATTGGCCAGACTGGCGATGCCGTTTTAGGTGGTCTTGCTTTGTTTGCTCTGAGTATGGGTATGGGCGCTCCGTTAGTTGCCATAGGCACATCTGCTGGTAAATTATTACCAAGAGCAGGCGCCTGGATGGATGCCGTTAAAGCGGTCTTCGGCGTGATGTTATTAGCCGTTGCAATCTGGATGCTGGAACGTATTCTGCCCGCGGCAGCCAGCATGATTCTTTGGGCACTACTATTAATTATTTCTGCCATATACATGGGCTCACTGGAACAACTAGAACATGGTATTTCAGGCTGGCGTCGTTTATGGAAAGGTGTTGGTATCTTCCTGCTTGCCTATGGCGTACTGATTCTTATTGGTGTCGCTGCTGGCGGCAAAGATGTACTCCAGCCCTTAAAAGGTGTGGCATTTGCTTCATCCTCACAAAATGGCGCGCAATCTGTCGCACATATTGAGTTCAAAAAAGTTAAAGGTCTGGATGGTTTGAAAACGGCTCTTGCCGAAGCCAAAGCACAGGGTAAACCAGTGATGCTGGATTTTTACGCTGACTGGTGTGTCTCTTGTAAAGAAATGGAAAAACTAACTTTTGTTGATGCCGACGTACAAAAAAAGTTAGCTAATTTTGTTTTGCTACAGGCAGACGTAACGCCTAACGATGAGAAAGATCAGGAACTTTACAATCATTTTAAAATCATTGGCCCTCCAGCCATTATTTTTTATGACACAAATGGTCAGGAACGTCGCAACTTACGCGTGGTAGGTTATATGCCAGCTACAGAATTTGCTGCCGTTATTGGTCGTGTATAATTTTAAAAACATTAATAATAAAAAAGATAAAAAAAATGAAAACAATAATTATTATTCTGATTGCAGCAGCGGCTGCAACCGGTGGCTATTTTCTTCAACAAAATGTGCAAACCCCTTCTGCCGATCAGGCAGTCAAAACGCACTTAGCTAAAAGCTCACCCGTTTCTGTCGTCGGTCAGCTTCGACCTGATTTTAGTTTGCCGGATCTTGAAGATAAGCAACACTCAATCAGCGAATGGGATGGAAAAGTCCGACTGGTCAATTTCTGGGCAACCTGGTGTCCTCCGTGTCTCAGAGAAATGCCGGCATTTATTGAAGTACAGGAACAATTAGGCGATAAAGAGTTTGTTATTATCGGTATTGCGATTGACTATAAAGACACTGTTCAGGATTTTGTTGATTCGATGGGTGTTAACTACCCTATTCTTTACGGTGAAATGAGCGCACTTGAATTAACCACTCTTTACGGTAATCGATTAGGCGTTCTACCTTTTAGTGTATTTATTGGTAAAGATAATAAAATTATCTCGGTTCACAATGGTGAAATCACCGCTGAAACCATAAAAAACCTCCTGTTATCGCAAAATGTAAAATAAATAGGCATTTGCCTCCTCTATAGCTTGACACCTGTCACACAAATTCCTGCTATTTGCTGCTATCTTCAGCAAATAGTCGGGATCTTCTGAGAAATTGGACTTATCCTAAATATTCGTGCAGAATGCACTCTATTAATGCTTCGCGTGGAAATTTTTACCAATGCCTACTATTCTCGTGCTCAATGGCCCAAACCTGAATTTACTGGGTAACAGAGAGCCAGAACACTATGGAACAACCACTCTTGCTGACATCAATCAGCAATTAGCGGAACGCGCAAAGGACTTGAATTGCAGCATTGAAACCTTCCAAACGAATCATGAGGGTGAACTGGTCGATCGTATACATCAAGCCAGTGTCGACAACGTTGATTTCATTATCATCAACCCTGCCGCTTTCACTCACAGTAGTGTTGCGGTACGTGATGCCATCAGCGGTGTTCATATTCCCTTTATTGAACTGCATTTATCTAACGTGCATGCACGTGAAGAATTCAGACAACATTCTTATTTTTCGGATTTAGCCGTCGGCGTTATCAGCGGCCTGGGTCCTCAAGGTTACGATCTTGCACTGCAAGCTGCTGTGCAACATTGTTCCCAATAACATTTAAAAGCAGGTTTATTACCAATGGATATTCGTAAAATTAAAAAATTGATTGAGCTACTGGACGAGTCCGGTGTTGCTGAAATCGAAATTAAAGAAGGTGAAGAGTCTGTACGTATCTCACGCCAACAAAATGTCGTAGCTGCAGCACCTGTGGCTGCTCCTGTTGCGGTTGCACCAGCACCTGTTGCGGCAGCACCTGTTGAAGAGGCACCAGTGGCTGAGAGCTCAGTACCTAGTGGTCATAAAGTTGAATCGCCAATGGTTGGTTCTTTCTATCGTTCATCAGCACCCGGTACACCACCGTTCACTGATGTCGGTCAAACCGTTAATGTTGGCGACACGCTTTGCATTATCGAAGCCATGAAAATCCTCAACCCTATTGAAGCTGACAAAGCAGGCACCGTGAAAGCGATCCTGGTTGAAAATGGTCAGCCGGTTGAATTCGGCGAAGCTTTATTCATTATTGAATAAAACTCATTCACTGACATCAAAGAAGATTAAGTAATCGTTATGCTCGATAAAGTTGTTATTGCTAACCGGGGTGAAATCGCCCTACGTATATTACGCGCCTGCCGTGAGCTGGGTATCAAAACTGTTGCTGTACATTCAGATGCAGACCGTGACCTGAAACATGTACGACTGGCTGATGAGTCTGTTTGCATTGGCCCTGCACGCTCTGATCAAAGTTATTTAAATGTACCCGCCATTATCAGTGCTGCTGAAGTCACTGATGCTGTTGGTATTCACCCTGGCTATGGCTTCCTTTCTGAAAACGCTGACTTTGCCGAACGTGTTGAAGACAGTGGTTTTGTTTTCATTGGCCCGAAAGCCGATTCAATCCGCACCATGGGCGATAAAGTTGCCGCAATTGAAGCTATGCAAAAAGCCGGCGTACCTTGCGTACCAGGCTCTGATGGCTCACTTGGCGACAACGATGAAGAAAACATGCGACTGGCACGTGAAATTGGTTACCCAATTATCATAAAAGCTGCTGGTGGTGGCGGTGGTCGAGGTATGCGTGTCGTTCATGCCGAAGGTTCATTACTTAACTCAATTGCGCTGACAAAAAATGAAGCCGGGCAATTTTTTGGTAACGATATGGTTTATATGGAGAAGTTTCTTGAAACACCTCGCCATGTTGAAATCCAGGTTTTATCTGATGGCCAGGGTCACGCAGTACACTTAGGTGAACGCGATTGCTCAATGCAGCGACGTCATCAAAAAGTAGTTGAAGAAGCACCCGCTCCTGGTATCACTGAAGAATTACGTAACGAAATCGGCATGCGCTGTGTCGAGGCCTGTATTCAAATGAATTACCGCGGTGCAGGTACTTTTGAATTCCTTTACGAAAATGGTCATTTTTATTTTATAGAAATGAATACCCGTGTTCAGGTTGAGCACCCGGTTACCGAAATGATTACCGGTGTTGATATTGTGAAAGAGCAACTTTACATTGCTTCTGGTGAGCCATTACGACTCAAACAAAGTGATATCAAAATTCAGGGCCATGCGATTGAGTGCCGTCTGAATGCGGAAGACTCAAAAACTTTTATACCATCACCTGGCAAAATCAAAGCTTATCATGCACCCGGTGGTCCGGGTATTCGTGTTGAATCACATATCTATGCCGGCTACACAGTACCGCCTCATTATGATTCAATGATTGGAAAGCTGATTGCTTACGGTGAAAATCGTGATGTTGCCATTGCCCGTATGTTAGGCGCACTGGATGAAGTCATTATTGACGGCATCAATACAAATATCGACTTACAAAGAGATATTATCGGTGACGCCGCTTTCAAAGTCGGTGAAACCAATATTCACTACCTTGAAAAGAAGCTAGGACTGTAATTTAAAAAGCCCGCATCAAGCGGGCTTTTTATCGCCTGTATTTTTTTCTTCTGTTTTATATTTACACCTTTACGACACTTTATTTATGACTAGCTGGCAACAAGTACACATCACCATTCCAAAAGAGCAACTGCAGGAAGTAGAAGATTTTCTACTCAGCATAGGTGCGATTTCTACCACTTATAAAGACGCCGGCGACAACCCAGTTCTGGAACCATTACCTGGCGAAACCCCGCTCTGGCCAGAACTCATTGTAACCGGATTATTTGATCAGAAAAAAAATATAAATACCGTGATGAATATCATTGATCGTCATTACCCTGAACTTAATGCTGTTCAAGAAGAACTGAAAGATCAGGACTGGGAACGCAGCTGGATGGATGATTATCAGCCGATGTCTTTTGGTCACCGCCTCTGGGTTGTGCCAACAACAATGGAAGCCCCTGATAGTCAGGCAATCAATCTACGCTTAGACCCGGGGTTGGCATTTGGAACCGGCACTCACCCAACAACATCACTTTGTTTACAATGGTTAGACCAGCATGATGTGTCTGATAAAACCATTCTCGATTATGGCTGTGGCTCTGGTATTCTCGCTATTGCTGCTCTGCTATTAGGCGCTTCAATGGCTGATGGCGTAGACATTGATCCACAAGCGATTACCGCCTCTATCGATAATGCTAAAACAAATCATGTAAACGACAAACTTTCGGTTTATTTACCGGATAATTATCAGGCCAAAGCCTATGATGTTGTCATGGCCAATATTTTATCTGGTCCACTGGCTGAACTGGCGCCTGCACTTTCTCAATATACTAAGAAAAATGGAAACATCATTTTATCCGGCATACTTGAAGAGCAGGCTGAATCTATTCGACAGGTATACCAGCAGTGGTTTGAAATGGCCCCCATCGTGGTTCATGATGGCTGGGCGATGTTAAGTGGCATTAAGAAAATTTAAGCTCTAAAATAGAAACCAGTAGATCGAAGAAAAATAAAGACGGAATAAAGATAATAAAATGCAAACACGCTGTCCAGAGTGCAACACGCTTTTTAAACTCAATGAATCTGATCTGTCAGCTGCAAACGGACAGGTACAGTGCGGACATTGCTTTCATATCTTTCAGGCAGAACCACAACAGGAGGCCTTTGAACTGGTTGAAGAAGTTGATACTTCAGACATAGACCTTAATACCTTCACGGAAGCGATAGACGAGATCCCTGAAGAAGAAACGCTGCCAGAAGACACTATTCAAAGCGCACCTTTATTTGATCAGAACCCGATGATTGATGACCTGGTTCCGCCAGAACTTAGACACCAGAATAATCCACCCTCATCCAGACTCATGACAACTCTCTGGTCGATTTTGCTAGTCGTTTTAACAGTCACTGCTTCCTTACAACTGGTTTATTTCAATCGCAGCATACTGGCCAGTAAACCTGAGTTTCGCCCTTACCTGCTGAGCTTTTGTGAAATAGCAAACTGTGAAATTGCTGACCTCAGAGACTTAAAAAGGCTGGAACTCAGCAGTAAAAATGTTTACTCGCACCCTAATGTTGATAATGCGCTCATGATTACCGCGGTGATTGTTAACCAGGCTGCATTTGCTCAGCAATTTCCAGTACTTCAAATCAGTTTCACCAACCTGGTCGGTGATATTGTTATGGCAAGGCAATTCAAACCAGGCGAATACCTGAACACCAGAGAAGACAAACTCAACGATATGCAACCTGGTCTGCCCATTCAGATATCACTGGAAGTACTCGATCCTGGTAAAAATTCTACAGCCTACGAATTCAATTTTATCTAGCCTGAGCATATAAAACTCAGTCAGGCATCTTAAAATACTCAAATTTAATCTTTAACCCTGCTCAAATTCAGCGTATTATTCCTGCCCCGTTTGGAACAAATCTGGCCATGAAAATAGGACCGTATCAACTTGATAACCAGCTGATTCTCGCCCCTATGGCCGGCGTGACTGATCGCCCGTTCCGCCAATTGTGTAAACAGTTTGGCGCAGGCATGACAGTCTCAGAAATGATTTCTTCTCGACCCGATTTACGAAACAGCAGAAAAACACGGTTACGCATGGAGCATGATGGTGAAACAGAACCTCGAAGCATTCAGATTGCAGGCACTGACCCTCTGATGATGGCAGAAGCGGCTAAATTCAATGTTGATAACGGTGCTCAAATCATCGATATCAACATGGGCTGTCCTGCAAAAAAAGTATGCAGTGTACTCGCCGGCTCTGCATTAATGAAAAATGAATTATTAGTTGCAGAGATTCTGGAAAGTGTTGTCAATGCAGTTGATGTTCCGGTGACATTAAAAACGCGCACAGGATGGGATCAAAATAATCGAAATGTTTTGAACATCGCCAAACTTGCAGAAAATGCAGGGATTCAGGCACTGGCGATTCATGGCAGAACACGGGCAGACAAATATCAGGGCGACGCGGAGTACGATCATATCGCTGAAGTAAAGCGCCAGCTATCGATACCGGTTATCGCAAATGGCGATATTACTACTCCCGAAAAAGCCGCTTTTGTGTTAAAACATACAGGCGCCGATGCTCTGATGATTGGTCGCGCAGCTCAGGGAAATCCCTGGATTTTTCAGGAAATAAATTATTTTCTGGAACACGGAGAAAAAATGGCCGCTCCCGATAAAAGCCATGTCCGTGACGTTATGTTGCAACATCTGAATAACTTATACACTTTCTATGGCGAATACATGGGTATTCGTATTGCTCGTAAACATATTGGCTGGTACTGCAAGGACCGACCAAACGGTGAGGCTTTCAGGCGTTTTTTCAATACAATTGAAACACCTGATTTACAACAAAAACACATTCGTTTTTATTTTGAAAACGAAAATAATGATATGAAAGCGGCATGAACTTACAAACTACAGAAATAATTCAAACTAACAATATGATATCCGATGATTTACATGACTCAAAAGCAGCATCTTTAACGGATACAGTAAAACACACGCTAACAACCTACTTCGATCAACTTGAAGGATCAGAGCCTGGCGATATATACAACATGGTTCTGAAACAGGTTGAAGCGCCTTTACTTGAAGTTGTGATGCAACAAGTAGATGGTAACCAAACCCGTGCTGCGGCCTATCTTGGCCTCAATCGCGGCACACTGCGCAAAAAATTACGCCTGTACGGTCTGGATAATGGATAACCAGGCACACTACGGCCTATAAATTTGTCCTCCCCCTGTCAGATTAAAATTAGCATTTATTTATATTAAGACCAAAAGATTGTTATAATCGGCCGCTAAATTCATCAGGGGGTTACACCGTTAATGACTGCCAGCAACACTCGTCCGGTTCGTCGGGCATTAATCAGCGTTTCAGATAAAACAGGCATAGTCGACTTTGCCAGGTCTCTTCATGAGGCTGGTATAGCCATCCTATCTACCGGCGGTACAGCAAAACTTCTGGCTGATGAAAAAATTCCGGTAACCGAAGTCTCTGATCACACCGGTTTCCCGGAGATGATGGATGGCAGAGTGAAAACTCTTCACCCGAAAATTCACGGTGGTATCCTCGGCCGTCGTGGCACTGATGATGATGTCATGGCCGAACACGGTATTGACCCAATCGACTTAATCGTTGTCAACCTGTACCCATTTGCACAAACTGTCGCACGCCCTGACTGCACATTAGCAGATGCTATCGAAAACATTGATATCGGCGGACCAACCATGGTGCGCGCCGCTGCAAAAAACCATAATCATGTCGCCATCGTTGTTAATCCTTCAGACTATGACCGCGTCGTTTCTGAAATGAAAAACGATAACAACACACTGACCAACGCTACGCGTTTTGATCTGGCTGTAAAAGCCTTTGAACATACCGCTCATTACGATGGCATGATTGCCAACTATCTTGGCAAAATTACTGCCGACAGCGAACGTTCTATTTTCCCGCGCACATTCAATACTCAGTTCGTTAAAGTTCAGGAAATGCGTTACGGAGAAAACCCGCATCAGAATGCTGCTTTCTATAAAGAACACGATGTAGAGGAAGCCAGCATCTCAACAGCGAAGCAACTCCAGGGTAAAGAATTATCTTATAACAATATTGGCGACACCGATGCGGCACTGGAATGCATCAAACAGTTTTCCGATGCCGCTGCCTGCGTCATTGTTAAACACGCAAACCCATGTGGCGTTGCAACGGGTAGTTCTCTGCTAGAGGCTTACGACAGAGCTTATAGCACTGACCCGGAATCTGCATTTGGTGGCATTATCGCATTCAATCAGGAGCTTGATGCCGAAACGGCAAGCGCAATTGTTGAACGCCAGTTTGTTGAAGTCATCATTGCACCATCAGTAAACCAGGCTGCTATTGATATAGTAGCCGCAAAGAAAAATGTACGCTTACTTGAATGTGGCCAATGGCCTGCTGATGCAGCCGAGCGCTATGATTTTAAACGCGTTAATGGTGGATTGCTGGTTCAGGATGCAGATCTCTTATTAAACAATGAATTAAAAATTGTGACTCAGCGTCAACCAACCGAACAGGAAATGCAGGATCTTTTGTTCAGCTGGAAGGTTGCCAAGTTCGTTAAATCAAATGCCATTGTCTATGGCAAAGATAGCATGACCATTGGTGTGGGTGCCGGACAGATGAGTCGCATTAACTCTGCGCGTATTGCCGGCATCAAAGCAGAACACGCAGGCCTTGCAGTCCCTGGTTCAGTAATGGCCTCTGACGCCTTCTTCCCGTTCCGTGATGGCATCGATGCAGCTCACGAAGCAGGCATCAAAGCGGTTATTCAGCCTGGTGGCTCTATGCGTGACAATGAAGTGATTGAAGCGGCTGATGAGCATGATATGGCGATGATATTTACCAGTATGCGACATTTCCGCCACTAGTAAGAATTGTGCTTCATCTTTTCCGCCCTGCCTGCGTTGCGGATAAATTCAAAATGCTCACTTACTAATGTAAGCTGTGCTTTTTCATTTATCCGCGCCTTGTCAGGACGAAAAATATTTCACACATTTCTCACTAGTATTATTTTTTAAAATTTCTAAATTTTTTAAACGAGTTAATCTATGAAAGTTCTGGTTGTTGGTAGTGGTGGACGTGAACACGCATTAGCCTGGAAAGCAGCGCAATCCGCTGATGTAGAAACTGTTTTTGTTGCACCTGGTAATGCCGGTACTGCATTAGAGCCAAAGCTCGAAAATATTAATATTGGTGTCACTGATATTGATGCATTAATTGAATTTGCCCAAACCAATCAAATTGGTCTTACTATCGTAGGCCCGGAAGCACCATTGGTTATCGGCATTGTCGATAAGTTTCAGGCAGCAGGTTTACGCATTTTTGGGCCATCAGAAGCAGCTGCACAACTTGAAGGCTCAAAAGCCTTCACTAAAGACTTTCTTGCTCGCCACAACATCCCCACTGCAGCATACGGTAACTTTACGGATGTTGATGAAGCCGTTGCTTACATCGAACAACAAGGCGCACCCATTGTGATTAAAGCCGATGGCTTAGCGGCTGGCAAAGGCGTTATTCTGGCCCAGACCAATGAAGAAGCAATTGAAGCCGTTAAGGATATGTTATCCGGCAATTCTTTTGGTGATGCCGGTGCCCGTGTTGTCATCGAAGAACTATTAACCGGTGAAGAAGCCAGTTTTATTTGTATGGTTGATGGCGAGAACGTTTTGCCAATGGCCACATCACAAGATCACAAAGCACGTGACAATGGCGATCTCGGTCCTAACACGGGCGGCATGGGTGCTTACTCACCTGCGCCTGTTGTCACTCAGGAAATGCATGACCGCATTATGGATGAAGTCATCTGGCCAACGGTTAAAGGCATGGCAGCAGAAGGTCATCCTTATACTGGTTTTCTTTACGCAGGCGTAATGATTGACGAAACCGGTAAACCCAACACACTGGAATACAATGTACGTTTTGGTGACCCCGAAACGCAGCCGATCATGATGCGTTTAAAATCTGACCTTGCTGCGCTTTGTAATGCAGCGATTGATAAAAAACTTGATCAGGTTACAACAGAATGGGATCAGCGCAACGCTTTAGGCGTTGTGCTTGCGGCAGGTGGTTATCCAGAAAAATACAACAGTGGTGATGTTATCAGTGGTATGGAAAACACTGAAACAGCAGACCGTAAAATCTTCCATGCAGGTACTGCTGAAAAAGATGGCGAGGTAGTAACCGCAGGTGGGCGAGTACTATGCGCCGTCGCACTTGGTAACTCTGTTACTGAAGCCCAGAAAAAAGCCTATGAACTGGTTGATAAAGTTAGCTGGAAAGATGTTTATTACCGTAACGATATTGGTTACCGCGCAGTACGAAGAGAAAGTTAATAAAAAAATAATTTTACGCATAAAAAAACCGGCAAATGCCGGTTTTTTTATTCAAAGCATTAACCGTTACCAGCGCATACCCACCTGAATAACCGCTTCAATACCCTGATCATTAGATGCTACCGCTAAATCAGCCGTAACAAGCGCATGAATACCAATACCTGCCGTCACTACATCAGAATCACCACTAGAATCTAAATTATTAGTTCTGTAACCAGCGCGAATTTGTACCAACGATAAATCAAACTCAATACCTAATGAAGTGTATTGAGTATCTAAGGAATCACCAATTACATCATTTGTAATCACGCCTTTATTTTCAGTCAAATCCTGATCCATTGTCAGTGTCGCCCAACCCGCATCAAAAGCAATACCGGCTCTCAACTGTGGCTCGATAACAACTTTGGTTCCAGGAACAGATGAGTTTTGTAGCGTGTACTCCTGCTCGATCATGTTTTTACCAACAGCACCAATTTTTAATGCACCGAGATCAATTGCAATACCTACATCGAAGTTGATATCTTCGAATGTTTCGCCGGTGTCATCAAGGTTATTAGTATCAACTGTATTCACACCTGTTACTGACTCAACAGTATCAATGCGCAAATTCTTTGGTGTTACACCAATAGCAATGCCAGCAATTTTTGTCGCTAACGCCACACCAACTTCGGTTACCGCACCACCATTAAGTACTAATTTTGTATTCGTGTTAGTTCCACCTGCAAATGGGTCAGCCAATGTCGTTAAATTCGTAAAGTTAGTTGGAGCTGTCACCTCATTTACGATATTCGTAATCTCTGCCGTATCGAGATTAACATCAGTCAGTGAACCAGCAATAATAGCTCTCGAGTTCGCAAAAACTGACATTCCCAATGTTTCACTTGGAATAGATATATTGAAACCAACATTGACACCAATTTCGATAGGCTTGTTACCTAAATTATCTAATGCAGTAGTTAAATCCGCAGCGCTTGCTTGAACATCTGAAATTTCAGTAGCTGCTCCAGTAGTAATGTCTAAGGTTGTTGTTGCACCACCACCAATTAGAGCAGTAACTGCTGCTTCGTACGCCGTCATATCAGCTGAAAATTGCTGCACTACATCGTTACCCGTAAAAGTATCGACCGCCTGTAACTCATCAATCGCATCGAGCATGTCATCCTCATCACGTGCTACCACTCCGATTGCCAGTGAGAAGTTAAAGTCTTCATCTTCACGAGAAGCGGCCAGTAACGCCGGGTTGAATGTGCTTGCATTCACAATTGAACCTGCAGCAACCCCGGTACCACCCATTGATATAGAACGTGCGTCAACACCTGTAAATGGCAGCGCAGCTACCTGAAATGAAGCCAGAGATATCGCTCCGGCCAATAATGATTTTTGTATTTTATTCATTTAATAAAACCTCTTACACGTTGTATTTGCATCTAAGCATAGACCAGTTTTCACTAAAAGACCTGTGGATCGGCTCACATTTAAGCCTGATTTTCCCCTGCTTTTAATGAATTTAGACAAAGCCGGTATTTTTACCGATAAATTAAAGTGGCAAAACCAAAAACAGAGGCCGTAGCCTCTGTTTTTTATAACGAAAATTTATGTATTATCGTTTCATCGAATCGAAGAATGCTTCATTGTTTTTGGTTTCTAGCATCTTCGATAATAGAAACTCCATGCCTTCGACTTCATCCATGGTATGAATAACTTTGCGTAATAACCAGACCTTCTGCAGCTCGTCTTCCTTCATCATCAATTCTTCACGACGAGTACCTGAACGGTTGATATTAATTGCCGGGTAAACACGCTTCTCTGCAATACGACGATCCAGATGAATTTCCATGTTACCAGTGCCTTTAAATTCTTCGAAAATAACTTCATCCATTTTCGATCCGGTATCAACCAGGGCTGTGGCCAGAATTGTTAAACTTCCACCTTCTTCAATATTTCGCGCCGCACCAAAGAAACGCTTGGGACGATGCAAAGCATGTGCATCAACACCACCGGTCAATACTTTACCGGATGAAGGAATAACGGTGTTATATGCACGGGCCAGACGGGTGATTGAATCTAACAGGATAACCACGTCTTTTTTGTGCTCCACTAGACGTTTTGCCTTTTCAATAACCATTTCTGCAACTTGCACATGACGACTTGCAGGCTCATCAAATGTACTGGAGACCACTTCACCACGTACCATGCGCTGCATCTCTGTTACTTCTTCAGGACGCTCATCGATCAACAGAACGATCAGATAACATTCAGGATGATTAGCTGCAATAGACTGTGCGATGTTCGATAACATCATGGTTTTACCAGCTTTTGGAGGTGATACGATCAAACCACGCTGACCTTTACCAACTGGTGATGCAAGATCAATTACTCTCGCTGTAATATCTTCAGAACTACCATTACCCAGCTCCATGCGTAAACGTTCTTGCGCATGTAGCGGCGTCAAATTTTCAAAAGCGATTTTATGCTTGGCATTTTCTGGTGGCTCGTAGTTAATCGTATCAACTTTGAGCATAGCAAAATAACGCTCACCATCTTTAGGCGGGCGAATTTTTCCAGAAAGCGTATCACCTGTGCGCAGACTGAAGCGTCGTATCTGACTAGGAGATACATAGATATCATCAGGGCCAGCCAGATATGAACTGTCTGCCGACCTTAAAAAACCAAAACCGTCCTGTAATATTTCCAGTACACCATCACCAAATATATCTTCACCACTTTTTGCATGCGCTTTTAGTATGGCAAATATAATGTCTTGCTTACGTGAACGAGCCAGGTTATCCAGCCCCATTCCTTGCGCGATATCGATTAGATCTGAGGGTGCTTTTTGTTTTAATTCAGTAAGATTCATATTTTATTGGAAATCCAGGATAGGTTAGATTGAAGTTTTGAAAGGTTATGTTTGAGTAAAACAGGTTTTGTATTTTTTAATAATTAATTTTTGCGAACAGTTCGTATCGATTATTATTTTCGGCTTGAAAGAACGGCGAATTGAAAAGTCGCTAGGAAGTTACGAATAACTAAGAAACTTGAGCGTAGCACGCTTTTTTTGCGTCGTCCAGTTTTGAACGACGCAAAAGAGAAGTTTTAAATATTACTATCTATAAAAGCAGTTAACTGTGACTTTGATAAAGCGCCTACTTTAGTCGCTTCAACATCACCACCTTTAAACATCATTAAAGTAGGAATGCCACGAATACCATATTTAGGTGGTGTACCTGGATTTTCATCAATATTAAGTTTAGCGATTTTTAGCTTGCCTTCATAATCTGCACAAATTTCGTCCAGAATAGGCGCGATCATTTTGCATGGACCACACCACTCAGCCCAATAATCTACCAGAACAGCTACATCTGATTTAAGAACTTCTTCCTCAAAACTATCATCTGTCACATAGACAATTTGATCGCTCACGGTTTAAAACCTCCAGGTTTTTAATTTTGCCATCAACTCAACCGAATCTTAATACATTTGAAAGGAACAGGGAGTTGAAATCAGCGGGTAAAATGAATTTGAGTAAATATTGTATATGATTTGATCAACAAAGCGAATACAGATTATCAGCATAGCGCGATATTTTCATCAAATCTACACTTAAAATGCTATTTTACGTTATGCTATGCGCCATGAATGATAAACAACACCTCTCAACTACCCAATACAGCAGTTTCAACCTACCAGAAAGCGTCATGCGAGGCCTGGAAGAAGCCGGCTTCGAATATTGCACTCCAATTCAGGCTGAGACTTTACCCTTAACACTTGAAGGCAAAGATATTGCCGGTGAAGCCCAAACAGGTACCGGTAAAACCGCTGCTTTTCTGGTCGCA
>Ga0316206_1001545_pt1 | contig 19559 bp, 14 predicted proteins | sample 6monthpyrite_MG_FD_204942 | JGI IMG/M metagenome (GOLD analysis project Ga0316206, IMG submission 204942) | Microbial mat bacterial communities from mineral coupon in-situ incubated in ocean water Damariscotta River, Maine, United States -... | ecosystem: Environmental > Aquatic > Marine >... | reverse complement strand
AACATCTGCTTGTGATAAACGATAATCTGCAAAATATCCAGCATTCAATAAATTAGCTATTGCATGAAATTCCAAACTACCTGGACTATTAAGCAAAACGTCTTGTAATGTCGCAGTTGACGAGAAGCCGGGTGCATTTCGACCAAATACATCAGAAAAAATTGACGCTGTATGATCAGGTGGACTGACACCAGCGCGAGGATTTGGATAATAACCAGCAATAATCCATTGCGAACGATTACCGTCACTATTACCATGACCTACATCAGGATTTTTCCATCCACCAGGACTAAATCCACCGCAACCACTACTTGTGTAGGTTTGAACACCAGATGGATTTATCGACTGAAAACCAGATATAGAGCATACCGCACCATAGGCTGGTCGGTTGGCTAATACCATTACGATAGGCGCTCCTATAGCGGCTTTTTTTAACAATCCACGACGACTAGTTAACTTGCTAACGCTAACCTTATTATCATTTTCATCCATTTTTGGATTATTTTCAGTCATATCCCACCTACAGCCTCTGAAATTCGCGCAATTCTAAATTTTAAAAGCAATAATCGAACCATCAACATAATCAACTGATTTAAAATGATTTTTTAATTTTAATAAATCACAAAATTAGCAACATGTAAAATAATTCGACAGTCACTTTACGGTTCAATATTAACAACTCGCTGCTTTGTTAACAACTCTGTTAATAATGGTACTAACAATAAACTAGCGATGGCCGATACACACAAACCAGAAATAATCACTACACCTAATGGTTGCCATAAATTTCCCCCAAACAAAGTTAGCGGCACCAACCCACCAATCGTTGTTAAGGTAGTTAACAATATGGGTGTAAAACGAGTATTACTCGCATTTAATATCGCTTGTGATTTGGATTGACCCGCATGAATATTTTGGTTCGTTGTATCGATCAAAATAATAGCATTATTTACTACGATTCCAAATAAACTAATTAACCCAATGAAAGCCATCATTGAAAATGATAATCCGGCTAAATATAAACCAATCGCCGAACCCGCCATTGCAAACGGAATTGCTGTAAAAATAATGAGTGGCTGCATAAATGATTTAAATTGCAAGACTAAAATCGCAAAAATACCAATGGCAGTAATGATCAATATTTGCGATAAACCACCGAACGATTTTTGACGATTTTCTTCTTCGCCACCGACAATGTAACTCACACCATTGGGTAATTTATAATGTTTTAAATAACTTAATACTTGCTGAGTTAGATCACTGACTGAATAATTAGTTTTTACATCTGCAGAGACTTTCGACATCCGTAATTTTTGATAATGAAAAAAATCAGCATGGTCTTTCGTTAATTTTGGAGAGATTACACTAGTAATTGGTATTAATGCTCCTACCCTATTTTTTACCATAATTTGTGATAAATCAGCCATGCTAGGTTTAATTTTACGCACAACAATCGGGTAGTCTTCGCCATCACTAGCAACTAACTTACCGACGGGCATTCCACCATAAATTGTTTTTAACGTGGCATCTAAGGTAGCAATATCAATATTTAATAATCCTGCGCGCTGATAATCAATATTCAAATTTAATTCTGAACTTAATAAGCCGATAGGATTATTAATATTCACCACGCCAGGCATAGCTACTAATTTTTTAGCTAAGTCATTCGACACTTGCTCTAAATCATCTAATGAATCGCTAATAAATCGAATAGCAATGGGCTGATCCGTTACTGGTCCTTGGGTAAATTCTTTTACTGTTATTTTCGCCTCTGGCCATCGGTTAAATTCGGTGCGTAACTGATTGACCAATGACATAACTGAGTCAGCTTGATAATGATCCAATAATACTAATAACTGTCCATACTGAGCCATGCCTCGTTTCGGTATTTCATTATAATAAATTCTGGGATTGGCACTACCCACATTAATCGCTACCGTTTTCACCAGTGGTTGGCGGCGCACAAAGCTGGCCGCTTTTTGTAAAACCTGATCGGTATAAGCTAATGAACTATTTGGCACAGTTTCTACATCGACTAATAGCATGGGTTTTTCTGCTTTTGGAAACAAGCTCACTCCCACCTGGGTAAAAAGCGACATCATCGCCAATAATATAACCACAGAAACAGTAAGCACTAACCATTTTGATTTCATCAACACCACTAGCCCACGGACATAAACTCGCTCTGCAAAACGATTAGAAACTTCTTGTAAAGTTTTAAATTTCAAGCGACTTGGTGGGGTCTTTAGATGCATGAATCGACTTGCCAATAAAGGTGTTAAGGTTAACGCCACTAGCAAAGAAGCTAGTAAAACTAGCATAACAGTCACCGGCATTGATCGTAAAAAATCACCGGTACTACTTTTTAACATCAACATCGGTAAAAAAGCGAACATGGTCGTCACAGTACCACTAGTTATTGCCCAGCCCACCTTGCTGGTGGCTTTTGCTGCCGCTTCGCGCATATTTTTATATTGATGCTTCTCACGATTAATACTTTCGGTCACCACTATGGCATTGTCTACCAATAAGCCAAGCGCGATAATTAACCCAACAATCGACATTTGTTGTAACCCAAAGCCAGATATATCTAACCAGCCAATGGCGATTAAAAACGATAATGGGATCGCCAGCATAACCACTAGCGCTTCTTTAAAACCAAGAAATAGTAATGACATTACCCCAACCACCGCTAAACCTTGCCATAAGTTTTTGAAAAAACCATCAACCCGATGTTTAACACTATCGGCCTGTTTAAATAGTGTGGTTAATTGCATATCGCTAGGCAATGAGCGTTTAAACGTGGCAACTTGCTGATCAATTTGTTTGGTGAGTGCAAATATATTGGTATTTTTACTTTGCTCAGCAGTAATAAAAATAACCGGATGATGTTGATAATAAGCCAAATAATTTGGTGGTATTTTTCCAAAATACACCTGCGCAACATCGGCTAACCGTAAGGTAAAACTTTCGCCTGACTTGATAACAATTTTCTTAATTTGTGCCAGTGACGTTATACTGCCACTGGCGTGGATAGTAAATCGACGGGTGTTTGTATCCACAAATCCCACCGTAATATTTTGAACGCGCTGGCTAAGCGCTTGATTAATTTCAGCTATCGAGAGATTGTATTGCTGTAAAGCGGCTAAATTAACATCAACGCTCACAATTTGACTTGGATAGCCCCAAATACTCGCGCGTTGCACACCGGCTATTGTTTCTAAATGCTTTTTCAATCGTTTAGCATAAATTTCCATCCGCTTATAATCAGTCGGTACACTCCACAACGCCAATTGAGTGATCGCAACATCTCGAGGTGTCGCTTTTAATACTAAAATATTTGTTACACCAGAGGGCATCTCAGATTTAGCACTGTCAACCGCTTGCTTTATTTTATTATAAGATACATCAGGATCTACACCATACTTAAACTCAACTTCAATCCGAGCACCATCAGCTTTTACTTGAGTTTCTAATTTTTTGATATTTTCAATTTCTGCAATTTTACTTTCTAAAGGCTCAACGACTAAACTTTCAATATCAGACGATGATACCCCAGGGTAAATAATTTCAATTGATGTAATTGGTAGGTCAAATTGCGGATCTTCCGAGCGAGGCATATTCATATAAGCCACCACACCAAGTAAAACCAATAATACCGTTAAGATCAGCGTAAATTGCGGATTAGCAATTGCAAGCTTAGGTAAACGCATAGCGACTAATATCCTTCACTCACGAGATGTTGCCACCCTTGTACGACATAGTGTAATAGTTCGTCTTGCGACTGTGTTTTTAAATACACATTACTCCCATCCAGTCGAACTAACTCAAACATACGTCGTACGGGTATTTTTGATTGCGCTGATTGAGTAAAAATAATCGCTTGGCCACTGCTATTTACCCCCACTAACGCGCTCACTGGAAGTTGGTAAAGTAATTGGGTGTAATGCGGTTTAAACATGACTTTGGCTACTTGCCCTGCAGCTATACCCGAATGATATTGAAAATGAGGTAATGTAATTTCAATAGTAAATAATTGCGAATGAACATCAGCAAGCGCTGGGATTTTGCTGACAATTCCCGACATATCGAATGTGTTAAAGTGCACTTGCACCATTTGCTGCAATTGAATTTGCGATAACTCAGCTTCAGTTAACGCTACTTTTACAATCCAATTGTGTTCAAGTGGCGCTACGGTTAATACTGTCCGCCCCGGTATTTGCAACTCATTCAGTTGAGCATCTTTAGACAACACTACGCCATAAAATGGTGCGTTAATTTGTGCTTTTTGTAAGTTATAATAGGCAACGCGATAAGCGGAACGGCTAATATCTAAGCGTGTTTTAGCATCATCTAGCTGTTGCTGAGCGCTTAGTTCTCGTTTCAACAATGCGGTTAAGCGTTTTACGTCTCGTTTAGCCTGCAACAGTTGTACATATTTTATATTTTTATCTTCAATTAACTCTGCCGCATCTAACGACGCCAATACTTGTTCTTGCTGAAAAACATCGCCTGCATTCACCGTTAATTTAACTAGATAACCGGTGCTTTTAAAGGCCAAATTTACAGTATGCTGGAAAGCCAGTTTTCCGGTGCGCTCAATGGCAAAGCTCACCTGTTTTGGCTGAGCGTCTGCTATTTGATAATTCAGTGCAAAACTAAACGGTGACCACGCTAACCACAAAATTATTGATAAATTAACTTTCATATTGAGATAAAATGTATTGATTATTAACAAAATTATTTTCTATTGCTAACTGTAGAAGCATTTGCAAGAATTGTACAGCATTTAAAACGCCAAACACCGATACAAACCGCGCTAACGCTATTGATGGTTTGCTCTGAAGATGATTCAACTATCAAGCTTGCTGAACTATCTAGATTGTTCTGACAGTATTTTATTTGGTTCGCCTGAAAGTTAACTAAGTATTAACTAAGTTTAGTTATTCATTATATCCTCAGCCGCTTCAATAATTTCATTGAAGAAATTTGCTAACTCACTGATCGAGGTATAAATGAATACATTTAAGTCCACTATCGCATTAATCGTTGCTGCTTTATTTTTAAATTCAGCACCAACTTTCGCGAATTCTTCACAGCCATCTATGGATAAAGTTAATCATATTTTGGCACATTTAGAATCGCCATCAGAAGATATGTTAGACGCCATTAATGACAAAAATATCGTCCAGTTACAAAAATTAGACGACAAACTTAACACTTTAATGGCTCAGTTAAACGATACCAGTATTATAGAAAGCTTATCATCCGATGAATTAATGCACATTGCATTATTAAACTCTTGGTATCAATTGATTACCATAGAGCTAAAAGAACTTGATGATTATCCTGCGCTTGCCAATGCTATCAATCAATTTTCAGGGCAGTTAATCGTTAGCACCCATTTTGCTTACGATTACCAGAAAGGCGTTGCTTGGATGGATTATCTTGGAAGAGAATTAATGTTACTAGATAAATACCATACCTCAAGTAATACTCACCTAAATTTAATTAACACACGAAAAACCCAACTTCAAATCACTTGGCAGAGAGTACAACAACACATTAAAAAAGATGCAAAAGGAAATGCCTTAGTGAAAAAAGTTGACCCTGTAATCAAACTTTTAATTGCAGAATCTTCACCAAAACAAGCGGAGTTACTTGCAGAACAAGAATTAGAGCTAGTTGACAGCATTGAAGAATATTTTCATATAGATTAAGCAGTTAACCTAAACATTATTTTATTAAATAGCCATCGATCAAAATAATTAGTGCCTGTTCAATGTTTGAGAATGTTTTGTAGCAATTGGTTAGGTAGTTATTCAGGGCAGTATTTTTGTAGTGTGATATTTAGTATGAATTGTCGACAACTAAATCTGGCATCTACTAACAGCTAATTGAATCGCATTCGCCGGCTTTAAGTGAAATACAAGGATGTATTTCATATAACACAGTTGTCCTGTCTCGCATATCCCGTAATTTTTTACACACTTTAGTTGTGTTAGCAGCAAACCTGTATATACTAACAGTATGCTGTACAAAATAACAGGAAAGCTATGCGTCCATTAACCCCCCGCCAGTTACAAATTTTTGAATTGATTAAAGTCACAATCTCCGATACTGGGATGCCTCCTACGCGAGCCGAAATTGCCGACCATTTTGGTTTTAAATCAGCTAATGCTGCAGAAGAGCATTTAAAAGCACTAGCCAAGAAAGGTTACATAGATATGTTACCTGGTACTTCGCGTGGTATCCGCTTAACCGAAGCATTCGCTGAAGAAAGTGGCTTACCATTGATTGGCCAAGTCGCGGCTGGCGAGCCTATTCTAGCACAAGAGCATATTGAGCAACGATACCAAGTAGACGCCTCTATTTTTCATCCAGCAGCTGATTATTTACTGCGCGTAAAAGGCGAAAGTATGCAGGATATTGGCATTTTAGATGGTGATTTGTTAGCGGTACATCAAACGACTGATGTTAATAATGGTCAGGTGGTAGTCGCCCGTGTGGAAGATGAAGTAACGGTGAAACGCTTTAAGCGCGAAGGCAATATTGTCTATCTGTATCCTGAAAACAGCGCTTTTTCACCTATAAAAGTCAACATTAGCGAACAATTTTTTGCAATTGAAGGAATTGCCGTTGGTGTGATCAGAGCTGCCGATTGGATGTAATTGAACAAAGAGCTACAAACATGGTTCCATGGCTGTGGCTCTATGGTCTGCTTAACCGCGAATTTGTCCATCACCAAACACCACAAATTTTTGGGTCGTTAATGCTGTTAAGCCCATAGGCCCATACGCATGCAATTTGCTGGTAGATATTCCAATTTCAGAGCCCAAACCAAGTTGACCACCGTCTGAAAAGCGTGATGAGGCATTAATCATTACCACCGATGCATTAATACGCCGCACAAAGCTATGTGCTCTGCTGTAATCTTGGCTAACGATAACTTCGGTATGATTTGAGCCATAACACTGAATATGCTCAATTGCCACATCAAAACTATCAACCACTTTTACAGCTAATTCCTGCGCTAAATATTCTGTATGATAATCTTGTTCCGTCGCTAATTGTGCGCCAGTGAAATAACCAATCGATTGTTCACAAGCATGAATTTTTACTTTAGCTGGCAGTAACGCTTGTGCCGCCAGCGGCAGAAATTGCTCAGCAATATCTTGATGCACTAATAACGTTTCTAATGAATTACAAGCGCTAGGTCGTTGAGTTTTACCGTTTACCAATATATCAGTTGCTTTGTTTAGTGCCGCGTATTTATCAACATACAAATGACACACGCCTTTATAATGTTGAATAACCGGAATTTGACTATGCTCTGTCACATAACGGATCAAACCTTCACCACCACGAGGAATAACTAAATCGATATACGTTTTTTGTTGTAGTAATTGCCCAATTACCGTGCGGCTGGGGTCAGGAATTACCGTAACCATATTCGGATTATAGCCTTGTTCTTGCAATACTTGGTGTAAACAATTAGCTAGCGCTAAATTACTATTTAGTGCTTCTGAACCGCCACGCAAGATCACTGCATTACCTGATTTTAAGCATAATGCCGCTGCTTCAGCAGTTACATTTGGGCGCGCCTCGTAAATCATCGCAATGACACCAAGCGGTATCCGCATTTTTCCAACTTGCATACCATTGGGACGCAACACAACGTGCTCCATTTCACCAACTGGATCCGCCAAAGTAACAATTTCACGTATCGCATTGGCAATATCGATAATGCGTGGCAGAGTTAAGCGTAATCTATCTAGCATAGCTTCCGCTACGCCATTAGTCTGAGCAGCTTCAAGATCTTTTTGATTTTGTTTGATAAGTTCAACTTGCTGTTGCTCAATTCTATCGGCCATTAACAATAATAAGTTATTTTTTTGCGCTGTTGAAAGTTGCGCTACTTGCCAACTTGCTTGTTGTGCTAACTGTGCCGCTTGAGCAATATTAAATTCAGGTACAGATGTTGTTGTAGACATGTTTAAACCTTGTTATTCGAAAATGACCATATCGTCGCGATGCACCACTACTTTGCTGCTGCAATAGCCTAATACATCATGAATTTGTTCACTTTTATGACCTTTAATACGCGTTAAATCGTGATGATTATACTGACAAATTCCCTTACCAATTAACACTTTTCCGTCATTTGAGTATATTTCTACTGTTTCGCCAGCAGCAAACTTGCCAGAGCTTGCTAGCACGCCCGAAGGGAGTAGCGATGCGCCTTTGGCGATAAGCGCCTGAACAGCTCCTTGGTCAACATACACATTTCCACTACTTTTTAAGGTATGCTTTAACCAATGCTTTTTTGCTCTTACGCCACTTTGACGAGCCACAAAATGTGTTCCGGGATTTTGATTTGCCAATAGCGCATCAAATACTTCGCTACGACTACCATTAACAATATAGGTTTGAATACCATTGTCTACCGCTTTTTCCGCCGCTTGTAGTTTGGTGGTCATCCCACCTGTAGCTATCTTATTTTTAGTGGCTCCAGCCATCGCATAAATATTCTGATCAATGCTGGTTATTATTGGCACTAAACGCGCGTCAGGGTTAATTCGCGGATCCTGTTCGTACACCCCATTAACATCACTCAAAATAACAAAACAATCAGCTTCACTCACCAAGGCCACCAGTGCGGCCAAATTGTCATTATCGCCGACTTTCAGTTCGTCCGTCGCTACCGTATCATTTTCGTTGATAATCGGTAGAATATTATTGGCCAGTAGAATTCTGAGAGTGTTCTTGATATTTATATAACGTTGCCGATCTTTTAAATCACCATGAGTGAGCAATAATTGACTACAGGGTACATCAAGATAGCGTTGCCAATTCGCCATCATTTTCATTTGTCCAACCGATGCCATAGCTTGTTTTGTTTCAATCGACAATTCGGGCGAACCATGTTGAATTAATTTTCTACCCGCCGCCACACTACCAGATGAAACTAAAATAACCTCTTGACCACGCGCATGACAAGCGGTAATAAATTGCGCAATGGCTGATACATATTTACCACTGCATCCTTTACCATCGGGTGCAACTAATGCACTACCTACTTTTAATACCGCCCGTTTAAAATTCACTCATGTCTCCTACTTAGATCCGTTGCTCTGTCGATATTATATTCGCCACCGATTTTTGGCTACCTCAACAAGGTAGGCCGAAATACACCACTAGCAAACCTTATTTACTTACATATTGCAATACAGTTTTGCGCTAATATATACTCGTTATTATCAATATTGAAAGCGGCTTTAAACTAAGGCCTGTTGATCTTCCGAAATTGTTTTTGCGGCAGTTTGTTAGGTATTTATACAAGGCAACGCTTTTGCTGTGTAGTTATTCTACATAAAGCGCAATAACACAGTATAAATGTTCAACAAACACTAGCAGCCAATTAAATATTATTGCATCACTTAACTAGCCATTAGATAATATTGTTAATTACTTATTTGCCTATTTATACCTTATGTTACATTTTTTACCTGTTTGGTTAAAACTTATTGCTGCTTTGCTGTTATATACCTGCAACACTATTTTTTGGTTAATACCCATTATATTATTTTCCTTATTAAAAGCGTGTATACCACTGCGTGCATGGCGAACTTTAATGAGCTATTTGCTCGATTTAATGGCAGGCAGTTGGATCCACGTTAATACTTTCAATCAAAAATTATTTACCCGCGTACAATTACAAGTAGATGGCACAGAGCAACTCAATAAACAAGCTTGGTATTTAGTGATTAGTAATCATCAAAGCTGGGTAGATATATTAGTATTACAACGGGTGTTGCAAGGTAAAGTGCCGTTTTTAAAATTTTTTCTCAAACAAGAACTAATTTTTGTGCCATTATTAGGACTCGCGTGGTGGGCTCTCGATTTTCCTTTTATGAAACGTTACAGCAGCAATTTATTGGCGCGCAAACCCCACTTAAAAGGTAAAGATTTAGCACGTACCCAAAACGCCTGTGCTAAATTTAAGTATAAGCCCGTCAGTGTCATGAATTTTTTAGAGGGTACTCGTTTTACGCCTCATAAACATCAACAACAACAATCACCGTTTCAACACTTATTAAAACCAAAAGCCGGTGGTATTGCATTTGTGTTATCGGCAATGGGCGAGCATTTAACCAATATTATTGACGTTACCATTCATTATCCACAAGGTATTCCAAGTTTTATTGATTATATTACAGGTAATGTAAAGCAAGTGCAGGTGGCCATTAATGTGTTACCCATAGATGAGCATTTAAAAGGCGATTATTTTAATGATCGTATTTTTCAGTATCGATTTCGCCAATGGGTAAATCAGTTATGGTGCAATAAAGATCAACAATTATTAAGCATGATTGAACAATCAAAACAGGATAATGCATGACAAATTTTTTAACACAGTGGTTAGCGCAATATGGTATTGCTGAGCAATATTTACATATAACAAGCCAAGTTTTAGGATTTGCCATGATCATTGGCATTAGCGCTATCAGTTATTATTTAACTAAACACCAAATGCTGAGGATGTTAAAAAAACTAGTCACCGCAAGCACCAATACGTGGGACGATTTATTGTTGCAGTACCATGTATTTTCTCGCATCGCACTATTACTACCATTGCTTTTGCTGCTCGCTTTAACGCCATATTTTTTTACGGTTAGTGATAACTTAGCCAATATGGTTTCACTATTAGCCAAAATTGCTTTATGTTTTCAAGTAGCACAAGTAATTAGTGCTGCCCTTAACGTGGTGCAACATATCGCAGCTTCCTCGTCAGCTAAACGATATTTACCCATCAATGCCACTATTCAAATTATTAAATTGATGATTTATCTGGTTGCCAGTATTTTATCCATCGCCCTGCTAGTTGATCGCTCACCTTTATATTTATTAAGCGGTTTAGGCGCATTAACCGCTGTGCTTTTACTGATTTTCCAAGACACCATCAAAGGCTTTGTTGCTAGCATTCAAATTTCAGTGAATAAAATGGTAGCACCTGGAGATTGGATTGAAATGCCAAAATATGGAGCCGACGGTGATGTGATTGAAATTGCGTTGAACACCGTTAAAGTGCGTAATTTTGATAATACCATCACTACGGTACCAACTTATGCGCTTATTAATGAATCATTTAAAAATTGGCGTGGTATGCTTAATTCGAACGGGCGGCGCATTAAACGGGCCATTTTATTTAACGTTAGCAGCGTACATTTTTGTACTACCGAACAACTACAACAATTTAAATCGGTTAAATTATTAACCAATTACATCAACGAAAAACAGCAACTAATTAACGATTATCATAACCAGCACGGTATTGATGGAAACGATTTACCTAATGCCCGACAATTGACGAACCTAGGTACCTTTCGCGCCTATATAGAAGCTTATCTTGCGCAACATGAAAATGTGCAACACGACATGACCTGCATGGTAAGACAGTTGCCGGTAACGGCTGAAGGTGTGCCATTAGAATTGTATTTTTTTAGTAATGATAAAGTATGGGTCAATTACGAGCGGATCCAAGCTGATATTTTTGATCACTTAATTGCTATGGCACCACATTTTAACCTCAGCATTTTCCAACATCCAACAGGACAAGACTTTAATAAATTGAAAATTAGTATCGACAAAACGATTAACGTTGCCTAATCACGCCTTCTTGCATGGTTGATGCAACTAATTGTCCTTGCTGATTAAAGATTTGTCCTTGCACTAAACCTCGCCCATTTGATGCTGATGGGCTAGTAATTGAATAAAGCAACCAATCATCAAAACGAAACGGACGATGAAACCACATGGCATGGTCGATAGTGGCAATTTGCAAATTAGCATTAAAATGGCTCAAACCATGTGGCAATAGTGCTGTGGGTAAAAAATGATAATCCGATGTATAAGCTAACATATATCGATGTATACCCAAATGATCAGGTAGCTCGCCATTCGCTTTAATCCACATATGACAGACTGGTGGCATTGCCTCTGGTTGAAACCAGTTATATTGTTCTACAGGGCGGATTTCTATGGGTTTTTCAGCTAAAAATTTTTGTTTTAATGGTTCTGGTAACAATTGTTGATGCTCAGTAATAAACTGTAATAGCGACTGACATTGCTCAGGACGTTTCACTGTTGGCATTTTATCTTGATGTTCTATGCCCAATTCTTCATGTTGAAAAGAGGCCGTTAAATAAAAAATAGCTTTACCATTTTGAATTGCCTGCACTCGTCGCGTACTAAAACTTTTACCATCTCGAATATTTTCCACTTCATAGACAACCGGTTTAGTTGCATCACCAGGTCGTAAAAAATACGAATGCAACGAGTGCACAAAGCGTTCTTCCGAAACCGTTTCTTGCGCCGCAGATAACGCTTGTCCCATAACTTGACCACCAAACAAAGCTCTAAAGCCAAGATCTTGGCTTTGGCCGCGATATATCCCTTGCTCGATGGTTTCTAACGTTAATAGATCGAGTAGTTGTTGTAATACTTGGCTCATAATTCGCACCTTAATATTTAGAATCAATAGTTTACACGAAAAATATGTAAAAAATGCAGCACATCAATGATTATTTTTGTTGAAATGTTACACAGATTACGTTAACTTTCACATATACATGATTAAAATTCATGCGCCGATATGTGGTTTAAAATGGAGATTTTTATACTATAAGGAATGTTTGCACTATCGTATTTATTTAAGCCGTACAATTTTTTGAGAATAAATGACCATGCAAGCGCTAGCAACCAGAGAATCTTTATTAGAACGCCGTCAATATCATCCCGAGCAATCCGCTTTATGGGATAAGTTAACGCTAGCTCAAAAATTTGCCGCCAGTAGCCTAAATCAATTCGGCTACGATTTAGCCTTCATCCGTAATAATAAATCAGGTAGCATTGCCGTTTTATTATGTGATAACGCATGTGCCACTATCACTGGAGAAGGTGAAATTGACAGCTCACCAAGTCTTACAATTCGCCATTAATTAATTCCGCTATACTGTGCCATTATACCTGTGTTATGCACTTTTTTGATCCGAATTGCTAACGACTTTTTTATCTACTAAATTCGCATGTTTAATTAGCAATGCTTCTATCAAAGCGACATAACCCGTTAAATGATTATTAAGCCACATTTTTTTCAATGCGGCATCTTGACGTTTAATAAATATTTCAAATTCTTGATAACTTGAATTAGTAGCACGTTCGTAACACGCTTTAACTGTTTTGTGTAATTTGCCGTTTTTCAAGCATTCACGAAAAATATAAGCATAGTTATTAATTAACGGGGTGATGATCGTCAAACTAACTAACAACTCTTTATGTTCTTCATTTTGAGCGGCACCGGTCATTTGCTTTAGACGCTGCTGGGCAAATTCTTGATATTTACTGGCAATGGCAACTAATGACTCGATTAATTGTTGGCTTTCTTTACGCGCATGGTGGCTTTCTTTTTGTGCGACTTTAAGATCTCGTTGCAAATTTTCCACACGAAAATATAAATAAATACTAATAGCGACAAATAGTGCAACAACACCAATAACCAAAATCATAACCCATACAACCTTAAACTAAATGAAAAATAATACCTTATTCTGCCAATGTTGATAAAAACACGAACGGGTCAATATCTTGCGCCTCGGGATTAGCAGCTTTGTGGTGTATGATAACCGAAAAATTACCTAAATTGGCAAAAAAACGCACATTTAATGCCTCAGCCAATTGTACAATAGTTCCATTTATTTGTGAGGCTACTTGATGAGGAAACAATAATAAATATTCTCCATCTTCTAACCGACCCACACAATCAAATTCACTAACATGTTCATTGATTAAGGTCGCAATCGTTTTAACGACCTCGCGTACCACCTTGTTACGAAAATGAGCTTGAATGTCCGTCCAATTTGAAATGCTCAACAACACTATGGTCAGCGGATATTGATATTTTCGGGCTTTAATATACTCCAATTGATAGATGCGTCGGGTTTTTTCAGGGTTTGACAAATAATTACCTAATCGTTCTCGTTCTAAACTTTGGTAGTTCGCACGTACACGACTTAGTTTAATCAAGCTGATCATTATCGCAACCGTTAACAAGCCAATCGCTACTAATAATAACTGTATTAAATAATACTGATGTCGATATCTATCTTCGTAACCAACTTTTAGCTCACTTTGTTCAGCAAGTTGCATAGCCAATTCATGACTTTTATCTGACATGGTTTTAGCATTTGCTTTCACTTGGGCAATTAACCGATCTTCAGCTAAAAAATGAGTGGTGTTATCGATATAACGAGTTAAAAAGTGTAAAGCTTGTTGATATTCGCCTTGATATTGATATTTCTGTGCTAGCAGTCGATACAACTCGAGCTGTTCCCGTGTCAAATTCAGAGGTTTGGCAACTTTTTCCGCCTGCGTTAATACCTGATAAGCAAATAATTGTTTATCGATATGCAAGGCTGACGTGGCTAAAGCAATTAAGGTACTTAAATAGGCCTGAGGTAAGTTATGCCCTTGAAATAATTTTTCAATTTTTATTAGCGAATTATAAGCTTGTTGGTAGTTATGTTGTTTAATCAATAATTGCGCTAAACCTAATTCCGCGTAAGCTATTTGAATGGGTGCTGATTGTTCCCGCGCATATTTTCTGGCTTCCCAATAAGCATTAAAAGCATCATCATCTTGACCTAAATGACGATACTCTGTCGCAATTTGAAAATATAATTGTTCAATATTATCCATCTTAGATAAATCAAAGCGTAACTTCAATAAACGAAGGTACATATCTAATGCGGTTTGATAATTACCTAGGTAATGGTTAGCTTTCGCAAATATTTCAATCAAATCAATTTGATTTGATAGCTCTGGATGCTGATTCATCAACGTTTGTACCCGCTGAATATCGTGCATCGCCTGCGTATAATTAGTTATTAATGCATGTGCCATAGCACTATAGCTCAAAGCAATTAAGCTTACTTTGATATCTGTAGTTTGATCCGCCACAGTTAATAATTGCTGGGCATTTAACAACACCTCTTGAAACCGACTTTCACTATAATAACCAGCGATTATTTGTATCATCAGCGCTAGCTTCACTGAATGTTCTAGTACAGCCACTGATAAACCATCTTTAGCAAATTGAAAAGCTTTAGTGGTTTCACCTTTTTTGGACGCTAAACTCGATAATAAAGAGAATGTTTTAGCAACGGTATTACTACTATAGAACTGTCGATTGGCGATCACTTGATTTGCCAAATCTAATAATATTGCATCATTCGGAGATGGCTCGGTATGAGCAAAATAACGATCAATTTTATCACTCAGGCGGCTAATATCATCGGCACGAGCAAGGTTACTTAACAAGACAGTTAACAGCAACAAGCCTAATATGTTTAAATTTAACCGGCGCATTATGATTTAATCAATCCTCATTCATACATAAATAATGATGAATATTAGCATGTTATGTTTTTATCCGTGTATATTAAATGTTTATGTTTACAAGTTAGCGTTTACCATTATAATAATTAATGAGCTGCTAAAGCTCGACAAAGGCAAATCTAGTGAAAGCTAGTGACGCAAAGTTACCGGTCTAAGGGGAAACCTATGATAGCGGAACTGCCAAATTTAGATATAGTGGGGGCTTGTCTATATTTTTCAGTTGCTATCATTTCCTCGCGGTTACTTTGCGGGCTTTGTCTTCAATATCTTTTGTTGCTTTTCCATAATATAATGATTGATCACTTGCGTTAGCATGGTTAATGGCATCGAGCCATTTTTAAGGATCTGATCATGAAACTCTCGTAAATCAAACTGTTCACCTAACACGGTTGCCGCTTTTTTACGTAATCCTTTAATCGTTAACTCACCCATCTTGTATGATAATGCTTGGCCTGGCCAAGAAATATAACGATCGATTTCGGTATGTACATTATGCATTGATAATGCCGTATTGCTCGCTAAATAATTAATTGCACGTTCGCGTGACCAACCTTCGCTATGCATACCAGTATCTACCACTAAACGACACGCACGCCACATTTCATAGGTTAAACGGCCGAACTGACTATAGGGATCTTGATAAAAGCCAGCCTCTATGCCTAAAAACTCAGCATATAAGCCCCAACCTTCACCAAAGGCTGAGATATAGGTATTCTTACGAAATTCTGGTACATCTTTCATTTCGCGCGCTATCGCACCTTGCAAATGATGACCAGGTACGGCTTCGTGAAACGTTAATGCCTCTAATACATACAATGGGCGACGATCTAACCGATAAGTATTCACCCAATAACTGCCCGCTTGATCATCACGAGCTGGAGGTGAATATCGACCTGTTGTATATTTAGGCGCAATATTGGCCGGTACCGGTGCAACGCCATAAGTATTGCGCGGCAATGTTTTAAACAATGATGGTAATTTACCATCCATTTTTTTAGCAATATAAGCCGCATCTTTTAACAACTCATCAGGGGTTTTTGCATAAAACTGTGGTGAGGTGCGTAAAAATTTAATAAAACTGGCAAAATCGCCTTTAAAACCCACTTTTTGGATAATTTTTAACATCTGCTGATGAATACGAGCAACCTCTTTAAGCCCAAGTTGATGTATTTCATTAGCCGTTAATTTTAGTGTGGTGTAATAATCCACGCGATTTTGATAATACTCTGCGCCATTGGGTAACGCACTAGCGGCAATAGTGGTACGAGCATGTGGCCGATAATCATTGACCATAAATTGATAATATTTGTGATAACTTGGATATACCGCCTTTGTAATTAACTGAACGGCACGCGCGCGCAACTTTTCTTGTTCAGCTGGGTCAATAGAACTCGGCATAGTGATAAACGGCTGGTAATAAACACTGGTCTTAGGATCTTTCTTGATATAAGCCGCAATTGATTGTTCAAACCCAGCCAGCACAACCTTAGGTTGGGTAATGCCGCTAGCAATGCCTTGCTTCATCCAATACATCTGTTGTTCAAAATAACGAGGTAGCTCGGATAAGCGCGATAAGTAAGCTTGATAATCTTGCGCTTTTTTAAAATCTACTTGTTGACCAATAAAACTTATATCAACATGAAAGCCCGATTCTGACGTTAATGGCATGTAATATTCATTAAAGCGATAACTATCTAGCTCATTTTTTAAGTTATATGCCATTACCGCCCAATTAATTTGATTTGCTTGCGACAGTTGTTGCTTGGGTATTTTTTTTAATTGCTGATAAAGTTTTGTAACACTCGCATTGTTTGCGGCTAACGTTGCCGCAGATAAGTCGGGTAATAGCGTGTTATTTTTAGCATAATCTGGGTAGCTTAGTGGGTCAGTTTGAGTACGGAAGGTATGCTCTTGAGTGATGACTTGCGCCAATGCTTGATCTGCCGATAATGTTACTGGCTGTTGAACCACACTACAACCAACCAGCAATATGCAGCAGCAAAAAACAACCCGTAATAATTTCATAAATTAATGCTCTTTTCTTTTCACTTTACCAAATATTTTTTATAAATACTAAATAAACATAGATATTAAACCAACCTGTTAAGACGATTATTGCTCACCTTTCCTCAAGCAAAATATTCATATGAAAGTGATATTGATGCGTTGCAAATTTGGTTAAATTCACCTATGCTCTGAGCAGCAAATCGCGCGCCCATTGAAAATGATAAGTTGTTGTAATTCATAATTTAAAAAAGGTTTAATATGGCTATTTCTGTAACTGCACAAGAACAAGCAATTCTAGCCAGCGTGACTATTCCTCCGCGTCCTCAAGCACTATTAAAAATCACCAAAGAGGCGAAGCAACCGGAACCTAATGTTAAAGTCATTGCCAATGCAATCGCCGAAGATGCAGCTATTGCCGCCGCAGTGTTACAAGTAGTTAATTCGGTGGCGTTTCGTCGCGCTAATAAGGTGACATCAATTCATCAAGCGGTGATGACTTTAGGCATAAAACGCGTATTCCCACTAGTAAAGGCCGTCGCTATAAAAAGTGCTCTGCCAGCAAATGATGATTTGCGTGAATTCTGGGAATTTTCATCGATGACAGCTACAGCTTGCACCTTATACGCTGAGTTATTACAAAAATCTGAACTGGCAGACAACGCATACATGCTAGGCTTATTCCATACCGCTGGCGTACCAATGATGCTGCAATATTTTGATAACTATCATGATGTACTGGTAAAAGGGCTAAATGAAGGCTGGCAAAATATTCCAGATTTAGAGCGGCAACAATATCAAACCTCTCATCCCACGCTAGGCGCATTATTAGCGCAACAATGGCAACTGCCTAAGCCAATGGTTGAAGTGATTTATTATTTGCACGATGCAGAAGGTATTTTTTCATCAGGCGAATTAAGTCATGTTAGCTTATTGCTATTATGTATTTTAAAATTAGCGCGTTCCTCTGCCAATGGTGTATTACACGGTAATTCAAACAATGCAGAGTGGCAATTAGTACAAGATTCAATTTTAGAATTTCTTCAAATTGATGAACTACAATTAGATGATTTACGTGCTCAAGTTGAAGATAAATTAACGGGATCTGAACAATAAAATTTAAATCACTAGGCGGTTAATTGAAAGTGATGTTGATTAGATTGCTCGTTGGCTTGAGTTATTTTGGCGTAAAATGATTCAATACGCACTGCGCGTTTTTGCACTGCGGATGAAATACTGGGGGCTATGTGTTCTTGATCTGCCAATGTCTGCTTAATAAATTGATTAAAATCACTACTTTTTTGATGCGATGCTAGCAACTTAGCATGTTCATCCTGCGGTTGATCAGTTTTTGTACTGGCATTAACTGGTTGCGCATTGGGTGCGGATAATTCAGCCTGTGTTTTAGTAATTGTACTCGCAGCAATAGCTGCTATACGTTTATCTTGAGCAGATGGATTTGCCGGCGCTAATGCAGCAGCATGTACTTGTTGCATTTTTACAATGGTTGCCGCTGGATCACCACTGACTGGTGATACATCAACCGATACCTCGCCATTAACCGCATAGCGAACGCCATCAGGCCCTTGCTTAAAACTGAACGATGGTGCGCCTGTGGTGCTACCGCCTGCGGCCGCATGCGCTGCTTCATGCGCCCTCACTTCTGTGTCTCTAGCTTTTAATTCAGCGACCTGTTGTTGAACTTGCTGTTGCTGTTTTGCTGTTTGCGCCTGCTCGTCAGCTGTATTGATATCAGCAGTTGCTTTATCGGTAGATGTGGTAGATGTTTCTTGCTGTTGCGATTGCTGTTGTTTATGAGAATCTGACTGTTGACCAGATTGTTCATGAATCGTATTAGTGTCGTGTTCAGCTTTTTTTTGTAACGCTAAAAAATCAATTTCTTGATTAGTATTAGCTAACTTTTGCTTATCTCGTTCGCTATTTACACCTTTTTCTGCTGCCGATTGATGAGCAGCAGCGGGTTGGCTTATCAGTTCTCGCTGATTATTTTCACGGCGTAAATTATCCGTTTGTGGATTAAAAACGGTAGCAAGTGGCAAATTGCTGATTTGTGTGGTTATATTCACAACATTACACTT
>Ga0316206_1001544_pt1 | contig 19560 bp, 18 predicted proteins | sample 6monthpyrite_MG_FD_204942 | JGI IMG/M metagenome (GOLD analysis project Ga0316206, IMG submission 204942) | Microbial mat bacterial communities from mineral coupon in-situ incubated in ocean water Damariscotta River, Maine, United States -... | ecosystem: Environmental > Aquatic > Marine >... | reverse complement strand
ATATTTGAAATATTTGAAATACCAAAATAAGTATGAAGAGCTTGAGTGATTTCAAAAGCTTTATCATCTAAGTTTGTAGTTGCAAGTTCCATGATAAGCTTCTCTGAGATAGTAACTTTGAACTCAAGTTCAAACTTATAATTCCATAACTTTAAGCTCTCTTTTGTCTCATTTAATTTAAAAGTGACTTGTGTAGTTTTATCATCAATCTTTTGAGTACTTTCTACTCTCCACATAGCAGTCCTAGCAAAGCCATGTTGAGGTAAATCTGGATTATTCGATCCAAACGACGGCCAACAGATGGGAACTCCACCACGTATAGATTTGCCCAGTTCAAAATCACTCACTTCACTTAGCCATAAAACAGGTTTTTCATTCACTCGTGCATAATGAAAAATATGTGCACCCTGCAAAGCAATTTTCGCGTGAGCAACACTATTTTTTACTTCAATATACTCAAACCCATTTTTCATTGTTTTAAATTCTATCATTTCCAAGACCCCATCTTATGCCATTTAAACGCGTACATTAAAATAACTGCGTAACAAACTATGCCAAACAAGTATGAGGTTTGCATATCTTGACTGACTTGAGCTATCTTTGCAAATGCCAGTGGAAGAAGAGCACCGCCGGCTATTGCCATGATTAGTAAAGCACTTGCTTTTGCAGTATGTTTTCCTAAACCTTCAAGTGCTAAAGGCCAGATAGTTGGCCATACTAAAGCGTTTGCAAATCCTAAAAGTGCTACAAAAGTTATGGAGTTTGGAAGAATTGGTATAGTGCTCCAGCCCCATAATATTTCAGATATCCACATACTCTTTGTTGAGCTAAATGCTACGCCTAGTAAAAATAAAATCCCTATAATACTCGAACCAACAAGAGCCTTTTCCTGAGAGAGGTATTTAGGGATAAAAAACACTCCAACCAGATATCCAAAAACCATAAATATCATGGTAAAAGAGGTAAGTGCTGTAGCATCTTGGATTCCCAAACTCTGTCCATACAAGCCTATGGTATCAGCTGCTATAACTTCAATGCCTACATAAAAAAACAAAGCCAAAGCACCTAAAATAACACGGGGAAAGGCAAAGATATTTTGCGCATCTTTTTTCTCATTATGTTCAAACTCCAACTCTGGAAGTGATGAAAACTTTACAAGTGCAATAAGCCCTGCAAGTACAACCGCCATAACAATATACGGAATTATCAAACGCTCCGCCAAGCTGTCTATCTCATGGGCTGAGAGATTATCGATTGAGCCAATTCCAGATAAAACTAAAGCTGTAAAAATAAGAGGTACCAAAACCCCCGCACCTTTGTTTATGAGCCCCATGATACTTATTCGCATTGCTGCGCTCTTAATAGGTCCGATTAAAACGACATAAGGGTTTGAGGCGGTTTGAAGGATGGTAAGACCTGTGCCAAGTGTAAATAGTGCTGCTAAAAACACCCCATAGTTTGCACTTAAAGCTGCAGGTATAAAGAGTAGACTTCCAACTACCATAACACCAAGACCTATTGCCATGCCGTTTTTGTATCCTGTTTTTTCGAGCAAATATGCCATAGGCAAAGCCATGACGGTATAAGAGATATAAAATGCAAAACTTACAAAGAGTGCTTGAAAATCATTGAGATCACAGATAACTTTTAAAAAAGGGATAAGTGAACCATTCAGCCATGTAACAAAACCAAAAATGAAAAATAAAATTCCTATGATTATCATAGGGAAAAAGCTTGATTTTCTACTCATATATTAAAGTCTCCAAATATTTTGCTACACCGTCCTCATCGTTTGTATGGGGCAGGATTATGTCAGCTTTTTGTTTAACGTCCTTTTGTGCGTTCGCCATAGCAATCGAAGTTCCAGCTAACTCAAACATTCCTAAGTCATTAAAATTGTCTCCAAAAACGGTAAGTTTTTCCAAATCAAATCCACTATATTCGCTCACCGTAATTATTCCATGAGATTTATCTGCATCTTCATGCAGTACAGTTAAAAAATAACATCCTACATAAGCCTCAGGAGCAAGAATGAACTTTAAACTGTTGCCAAAAATTTTCTCAAACTCTAAGGCTAGGGCGCGAAGTAAGAACTCTTCCCCCATGTACACAATCTTAAAATTATCATCCATAGCACGGATGTTCTTAGATTTCACAAGATTATCATCTTTTGAGTAACGCTTTAAAACCTCTACTTGGTGTTTGTTTAAAGTGCTAGAGTGCAAGAATAGCTCATTAAGATTTTCATCTCCTAGTGCCAAAATAAATGGATAAATCCCAAACTTGGCACCCTCATCTATAATACTGTCTGCAATATCTTTATTGATAAACTTAGTATCAATAATTTTTTTATCCATAGTGGCAATCAATGCACCATCGAGCAGTATCATAGGAATATTGATATGAATATTTTTCAAAAACTGTTCTGTTTTTTTGTAAGTCCGCGCTGTTGCAACACTTAAAAAATTATCCTTGGATTTTTCATTCCACTGTTTCTGAGTAAAAGCACTTAAAGATAAATCTGTTCGTAAAAATGTATGGTCAAGGTCTGTTATAAAAGTTTTTTTCATAAAAGTAGTATATCTTAGCTTCCATTAAAATATATTTTAAGTTTTTTATGTTAATATTTCGCCGAATTAATATATTGGGGTGTCGCCAAGCGGTAAGGCACTAGTTTTTGGTACTAGCATTCGGGGGTTCGAATCCCTCCACCCCATCCACATTTACACAAAAAATCATTCAAATAACAGAACATAATTATTATCAAAAAAGGTACAAAATGGAAACTGATGTGCTAACCATGACAATCAGAACAGTTCTTCTGCTGGCTATTATAGGTGTATTTACTTTTATTTTGACGAGAAAAAAAGACTAAGAGTAGTCTAGCTTGAGAGAAATATATTAAAGAAAGCTGTAGGAACCGACCAAGCAAAACTTGCTTGGCTTTTAAATTATTTTAACTTTCCGTTTCCATAGTGTTGATAAAGATAACCTAATATAGTCTTTTGATCTTCCACAGTCATTGGCGCTTTAAAATGCGTTATCATTTTATCTATTTTTTTATGCCAAAATTCTTTTGACTGTTGACCTTGATTGAGTATATAACCAAACGAATGACACATTAAACAGTTTGCATTAACCGCGTCAAAACCTTTTCCCATTTTTATCTCATAAGCAATATAAGGAACTTCGATATCGCCTTTTACTTGTGCAAAAAGAGCCGAATAACTAAGCCCTGCTATTAGTATTAATTTTTTTATCATTTTATCTCCTATACCACTTCTATTGTTACGGTATCTATGCCGTTATATTTATATCCGCCATGGTTCCATAAAACGTCTTTTGCTAATGGCTGCTCTTGTCCAAGTCTATTTATAGCTTTTGCCATAATAGTTACTTTTCCATATTTATTTGGTTTAAACGAGAATCTAAAAGATTTAAATGCATATCTTCCGGCATCATTATCCAATGTTGCATTTTCCCAGGTCTTACCGTTATCTAATGAAATTTTTACATCTTTTATGCCAAGTCCACTGTCAAAAGCTACACCGCGAACCACCAACTGTGAATTGTATGCTATAGATGCACCATTTTCAGGGTAACCTATAACAGACTTAACATTCATAGTGGTGATTGGTTTAGTTGATTTAAAATGTTTTTGGGGTGTTTCGGATTCGGTTGCGTTATCCGGAACACGATAAGCTTCATCCATAAAGAAGAGGGACTTATACTTGTCTGTCACAGTTATACGACTTAGCATTTTAACCCAACTATCAGAGTAGTAACCAGGAATAACCAAACGGATAGGATAACCGTTTAAGTACGGTAAATCTTCTCCATTCATCTCATAAGCTACAATAACATGATCATCTAATTCTTCAAGTTGTAACTCTCTTACAAAGTTTGGAGTTTTATAATAAGCTGCTTTTTCCTTACCGTTAAAACCTATCCATTGAGCTTCTTTTTTAAGCCCTGCACGGTCAAGAATATCGCTTAGTCTCACACCTTTCCACTTTGCGCATCCCATCGCTCCACTGCCCCATTGAATACCGCCAGGTATCGGGTGAAAAGCTGAACGGCTGTTTCCGCCACATTGAAGAACGGCTGTAACTTCTACTTGTTCAAAGTCATTTTTTAAAGATGTTAAAGAGATATCCAAATCTCGTTCAACAAGTCCATCAATTTTAATAGAATATTTGTCTGGATCAATATGTGTCGGAATATCTGGCATATGCCATCTAACAAAAAACTCATCATTAGGAGTTAATGATTGCGTAAACACACTTCTCGGACTCTCCAAAAGCGGTGGTCTATCTGAGTAAGTTATAAGTGGTTTTTTTTCTGGGAAAGCATATTTTGATATTTTTCTTCCATCTATTGGCCGCGTAGTAATACCGGCTGACAAAGACGTGCCCATCACTGCAGCCGATGCAGCAATCGATGCTTTAAAAAAATCTCTTCTTTTCATATATAAAGCCTTTTTGTATAATATTTATTTTTTCTCATTATACTTGAAAAAAGTTAATTAAAAAAGCTAAAATGAAAAAATCATAATCATATATTATTTTTTATATAATTATTTATCAAACTTTTCATTTTTGTATAAATCTTTTCAAAGTCCGTAGAATACACTCTTGTATCGGCAATAGCGGTTATAAAATTCGTATCTCTCTCCCACCGTGGAACTAAATGCATATGGATGTGCTCAGCTATCCCTGCTCCACCGGCAATACCAAGATTCATCCCAATATTAACGCCTTTAGCCTCCATACCTTCTTTTAACAGTCTCACGCCTTTTTGAGCCAAAGCACTCATGTGAAGCCAAACTTCAGAATCTAACTCCTCAAGTCTATCAGTATGAGCATGTGGAATTATCATAAAATGACCAGGAGTGTAAGGATATTTATTCATCACTAAAAAGCAATGTTCATCTCTATAAAGAACATGTAAATCTTTATCTTTAGCTTCATGTGCGCTTATGTGGCAAAATACACAACCTTCTATCTTCTTATTTGTAATATATTCATCTCGCCAAGGAGCATATAAAATATCTTTCATTTTTTATTCCTTTATAAATTCTATCTCAAAAATACCGTGCGCTTCTTTTACGTTTAACCCGAATTAGAGAAACGCGAAAACTAAATCTGGAAAAAGTATAACCAATCCCAATCCTAAGAGTTGTAAAAGTATAAAAGGGATAATCCCTTTATATATATCAATAGTTTTAACTTTATCTCCGGCTGCACCTTTTAGAAAAAAGAGTGCTAAACCAAAAGGCGGCGTTAAAAAAGAGGCCTGAAGATTTAAAGCTATTAAAACTGCAAACCAAATAGGGTCTATTCCAAAAGCTGCCATGATAGGCACTAAGATAGGAACTATGATAAAGCTTATCTCTAAAAAATCTATAAAAAATCCAAGTATAAATATACTTAACATGGAAAGTCCGATAAAAACCCAGACATCTCCTATATCTTCACTAAAAAATTCCAAAATCATATCTGAACCGCCAAGTTCATTAAAAACAAGTGAAAAAGTTGTAGCACCGATGAGAATCATAAAAATCATGCCGCTTAGTTTTACAGTCTCAAGTGATGCATATTTTATCATTTCCAAAGATAATGACTTGTTAAATGCTGATAATACAAGCCCTCCGACAACTCCAAATGCGGCCGACTCCGTCGGAGAAGCAACTCCCGCAAATATACTTCCTAAAACTGTAAGCATCAAAAGAAGCGGTGGGATTATGGCAAAGATTGTCTCTTTAAAACTTATGTTTTTAAGATCTTCTAAAGCCGGTGCAACTGAAGGGTTTAAAAAGGAGCGTATCAAGATATAGGCTATGTATAAGCCGACCAAAACAAGCCCGGGTAAAACCGCTCCCTTAAACAAATCACCGACACTCACACTCATAACATCACCTAAAACTATGAGTATAATAGATGGCGGGATAATCTGACCAAGTGTCCCACTAGCAGCTATCGTTCCGCTCGCCAGTCCTTTATCATAACCGGCATTTAACATAAGTGGCAAAGCAATAACACTCATCATAACAACAGAAGCTGAAACTATACCTGTCGAAGCGGCGAGAAGTGCTCCGACTAAAACAACACTCACAGCCAAACCACCTCTGGTTGAGCGAAAAAGTGCGCTCATGGAAACTAAAAGTTTTTCTGCCATTTGTGACTTTTCCAAAATCAGTCCCATGGCTATAAAAAGAGGAACTGCCATCAGAGTTGTGTTCGACATGATGCCGTAAATTCTAAAAGGTAAAATCGAGAAAACATCAAACCCGAGATGTGGAATCAAAAAAGCAAAGATAATAGCCACGCCGCCAAAAGCAAAGGCAACAGGAATCCCGATAAGAAGCAAGAACAATGCTACTACAAACATAAACAAAGCTATCATAATGATTTCCATGTAAGATAATTTGTTTTTATATCTTTGATTGCCTGAAGAGATAAAAATATAAAGGCAAGCGGCATAAGCGATTTCACTAAAAACCTGTATTTAAGCCCGCCTGGGTCTGATGATGCTTCATGTTGCGTAAAACTCATAGCAACAAAATCTATGCCAATGTAGATGATAAGAAAAGAAACCGGCAAGATAAAAAAGAGTGAAGCTATCATGTTAATAACAGCTTTTGTTTTAGGAGCAAAGGAAGCATAAAAGATATCTACCCTCACATGTGAGTCTTCTCTCATAGTATAAGCTATCCCAAAAAGAATCACAACATCAAAAAGATGCCACTCCAACTCTTGCAGTGCCGTTGAGCCCTCAGAAAAAAGGTATCTGGCACTTGCGTCATACACAACAAGCAGAACCAATAAGCTTAAGATAAAAGCTGTAAAATTGCCTAAGTATTTTATGGTTTTATCTAAAATCATTTGACGCTCACTTGTCCATATTTGTGTTTTGCTTTTTCTATTGCCAAATGAAGCCTATGTTCAAACACCTCTTTAGGTGGCAATATCGTCAAATATTTTGCTACATGTATATCCGAGTGCTCAAGTTCTAGGAGTTCTATCTGTTCTTCATTTTTATCTGCACAAAGGATGATGCCTAAAGGTCTATTTTCATCTTCCTCTTTTTCATATTTTTCTAGCCATCTTAAATAAAGTTCCATTTGACCTTTATATTCTGCCTTAAACTTGCCAAGTTTTAAATCAATGGCAATCAATCTTTCGAGTTTACGATTGTAAAAAAGCAAGTCGATGTAAAAATCATCTTCACCTATTTGGATTCTTTTCTGTCGTGCTATAAAGCTAAAACCATTTCCAAGTTCCAAAATAAAGTTTTCAATATCCCTTAAAATCGCATCTTCGAGATCTTTTTCTAAGTATCTGTCATTTAACCCTAAAAAGTCCAAAATATAGGGGTCTTTTAAAATTATATTTGGAGTTACAACACCCTCTTTTAATTTTTCTAACTCATACGATATAAGCTCATCAGGCTTTTTGGATAAGGCTGTTCTTTCATAAAGCATGGAGTTTATTCTATCTCTTAAAGTTCTTACACTCCAATTATCTATGCTACTCATCTGTGCATAAAACTCTATTTTTAGATTATCTTCCATTGGTAATAATTCTTTAAAATGTGACCAACTCAATTGTTGCGACAGTGTAGAGATAAGTTGAATATCATTGAATATTTGTGAAAATTTTATCATATCAGCCAAATTTCTTTTTGAAAAACCTTTTCCAAACTCTTCTGTCAATTTTGCAGACACTGTCTGCAAAATTTGTTGTCCATACTCTGCCCTACTGTTTTTCAAAATATCTTCATTGATTTTAAACCCAATCTGCCAATACATCAAAGTCAAAGAGGAGTTCACGCTAATGGCTACTTTCTCTTTTGTGTTAGCTATTAGGTTTTTGAGTTCTTCTATTAAAGGTTCATTGAAAGTAAGTTCATTCATCATTTTATACTCTCTAATTTATTTAAATTTTTATTTAAAATACTGACAGGCGGCTTTTTCTACTGGAGAGAACATTTTTCACCTCTTTATATAAAATTCGGAGCATCATTAGCAAAAAGTATAATATCACCAGCCCTAGTCTGGTTCGCCAACACATCAACCAAAGCAGATTTATCAGGGAGTAAGATTTTATTTTTAACTTTCAGGTTTTTATCAAAAAGAGCTGAGTTTAAAGAGCCTGTTACTATTACTATCTCAAAGACATCATTGATGGCGTTAATCAATTTCAGGTTCAATTCATCACTGCTCTCAACTAATCCAGGAGTTACTATCACTTTTCTTCCTTCATGAAGTGAGCAGAGTCTTACACCTTCTAACATTCCATCGATGTTTCCGTTGTAACCATCATCGAGAATAATTTTTCCACCGGCTTTTATCATTTGGAGTCTGTGTTCTACTGGCTCTAGTTTTTGTACAGCTTTTGTTATTTCATCATTTGTCATACCGAAACTTTTAGCAATTCTTACTGCTACGGCTATGTTCATAGTTTGAAATTCGCCTAAAATATTTGTATGCAGATGTAAAATTTCTTCATCAAATTTTAGGTCAAAATCTATGCCATCAAGCCTAGCACTTACATTTAAAATCTCATCACCGAAAAAAGTGACTTTTTCATGCGGCTCGTCTGTTACAGAAGTGTGTATAAATGCACGTTCGAGCCTAGGTGATTGCATGATTTCAAGTTTAGTAGCTATGATGTTTTTTAAAGATTTAAAGTACTCTATATGAGCCTCTCCAACTTTACCGACTACTACGCTTTGAGGTTCTATAAATGTTGTAATATCGTAAATATCCCCGCTCTCTCTTGCTCCGGCTTCACAAATATAAATCTCCGTGTCAGTCGGCAGAGAGTTGTTAATGTCACCCATGATTCCGCCAAGAGTATTTACACTTCTAGGAGTTGCGTACACTTTAAACTTTGTACTTAAAATCTGTGCTACAAAATTTTTGATGCTAGTTTTACCGTAACTTCCGGTGATGCAAACTATCTGTAAATCCTTCATCTCACGAAGTTTCTTTTTTGCCTCTTTTTTGTAAGTTGCAAACAGAAACTTTTCTACCATATAACTCCCTATGTACGCAACTGCTAAAGGCATAAAAACACCATAAAGGTTGCATGCTGACTTTAGAGTACAAAGTACATCTTGAAAAAGTACTAAAGAGATCAGAAGGATTAAAAACCTTTTTACTCTCCATGTCAATACCAGCTTTTTGTCTAGTCTTTTATGCCAGATAAAAAGAGCCGGTAAAATTGCAAAATAGAAAAATATAGCAAAAAATTGTCCAGTAGTATAGTACGCTATCAATGGGATAAAAAAGTATATAAGATGCCATTGGGGCTTATGATGTTTTAAAATAACACGAGAGAGTCTATAATCATACCATTGTAAATTTGTTATCAGATACCATCCCAAAACAACTACAAAAAGTACATTTGTAACAAAAGCAACTAAAATTTCATAATTTTCCATTTAATGCTCCAAAGTTTTTAAAAATGTATCTTCAACATGATTGGAAATATCTTCGGCATTATCCATAAAAAAGTAGTGTCCGCCATCATAAACTTTGAGAAAAGAGTCTCTTATAAGTGCATTTATTTTTTCTGCAGAGCTTAAAGGTGTTGCGCTATCATCACGTCCCCAACAAAGAAGTGCTTTTCCTTCATACTGAGAAAATTTTTGTGAAAAATCCTCATTTACAACATTTTTAAAAGTCTGGTACATATACTCATTCAAAGATTTTGCATCTTCTGAGACAAAATATTTTCTTAGTTTTTTTAACCCAAAGACTTTAAGGGCTTTAAATAATAAAATTTTAGTTTTTACTTTTAGAGGTTTCTTCACATAAATACCGGCACTGCCAACAAGAACCAATACAGAAGGGTCAAGCAAAAGAGCGATTTTTCCACCAAAAGAGTGACCTATCATAATGTCTTTAGAAGCATTCAAATAGACCATCAGAAGTTCAATAATTCTACTATAATCGGCAGTGTTTAGAATGAGATTACAAGTACTGTTCCCAAAACCGGGTAAATCAATATAAATATGACGAAAATTCTTCATGTAAGGTGCAAAAGATTTTTTCATTAAATTTTTATTACTACCCCAGCCATGCAAAATTATTAAATCTATCTTTGCGTGCTGATTTAGTATTTCATAGCTTATATCTAAAGTGTTTTGGTTGTATTGAATGGACTTAACCGCCATTACTTTCCTTTTGCACTGGCTATTGAATGGATGTAATCGTATGAGACTTTTGCTCTTTTAGCATGTGGAAGTGAGTTTGAGAGTGAAGTTATTGAAGCTTTGAAATCTTTAAAAAGATAATTTGCCATGGATCCCGGTATCGGGTTGATTTCGTTTAGATAAACATCTCCATTTATAACAAAAAAGTCACATCTTATAATCGCACCTTCAAAAAGATTTCTATAAACTCTCTCAAAATTTGATTTTAATTTTTGAACTAATTCTTCGCTAATATCAGCTTTTAAGACCTCTTCACTTCTTGCAAAATCCATATATTTTTTCTCAAAGTCTAAAAATTCCCCTTTTTGAGGCTCCTCAACTATAGAAAAATTCATTTTTCCCTCCGCCATATATCCTGCGAGGTTATATTCTTTGACATCCTCCACAAATGGCTCAACTAAAACATTCCTATCATACTCAAAAGCAGTATCTAGTGCATAATCAAGTTCAGTCTCATCTCTTACTATACTGACACCTATAGAGCTTCCAAGGCTGGCAGGTTTTATGATAATTGGATAAGGAATGGTTACGTTATTATGCTCTTTTGAGCTCAGGACTTCATAGTTCAAACTTTTTATATTTTTTGCTTTACATAGATACTTTGTATATCTTTTGTCATATGAGAATACACTAGCATTGACGCTCGGACCAATATATTTAATAGAGAAAAAGTCCAATAATGCAGCGATTACTCCATCCTCGCCATCCGCTCCATGAATAAGATTTATAACAGTACCTTTAAGCTGCTCAGATGAAAACATATTTTTTTTAGAAAAGGAGCCTTGATTTAAAGTTAATCGTGGCATTTTTCTATGTTCACCTTTTGAAAAAGTAGTGGCCTTCATTTTTGAAGAATTAACGAGATAAAGCTGATGATCTTGATCACAAAATATATAGTTTAAATCCAACCCGCTTAATTTTTCTTTTAGGGTTATAGCACTTACTATACTAATCTCATGCTCAAAACTAGCTCCACCAAATAAAATAATAAATTTCAATATTCTTCCTTATATAGTTTGTAATAATTTAAGAGACTCTTTGACAAGCGAAGCTGTATCTGTGCCTTCACATGCACTAAGAGCTTTAGATATTTTTGCCTTTGTAAATCCCAAAGATTCAAGAGCTTCGCTGGCTTCGTTGTAAGACTTAGTTTGAGCAGATGTTACTGATAGCATCTCCGCATCAAATCCATGAAGTTCTACAAGTATTCTGCCGGCACTTTTTGGACCTATTCCAGGAACTTTTTTCACCCCGTTCATATCTTTGTTATTAATAACAGTTGCAAACTGTGACGGCGTGTAGGTCGAGCATATTGCCATAGCAACTTTTGGACCTACTCCGCTAATTTTTATGAGCCTGTCAAACATTTTTTTCTCTCCCATGTCTAAAAAACCATATAACAGTTGTGCATCTTCACGGATTATATGAGTGGTAAAAAAATGAACTTCAGATTTAGGAAGTGCGGAAAATGACTGTAAGGAGATAAAAAGCTCATAAATAACACCTGAGACTTCCACATGCACAAACGATGGCTCTTTATAAAAAATAATGCCTCTGAGTCCTACTATCACGATTAAAGTGCCCTAATGGCAAACTGACCATCTTCAATCTCAACAAGACCAAAGGTATGCTCACTAGAACCTTCAAGTGGCCTATACACTAGTTCAACCGGGGGATCAATTAACTTAAACTTAATCTCATTATGTCCTACCCAGTCACTTCGATTTATAATCCTAGCCTCCATAATATCATCCTGAAAAGACACTGTTCTAGCTGAAAGTAATTTAATTTTATCTTTTTTTATGTCACATTCTTTTTTTATCTCTGCTAAATGTTTTTCAATTTTAAGAAACTTAGTATATTGCTGCACAAATGATGGCGGCATTTTAACTTCATTTTTTTTATAATGTATCAGTCTTTTTTTAATCGTGTTGAACGTAGCTTGATTACCTTTGATAATTTCCTCATATTTGAGTATTTCCTTGTTGATATCTCTTATGGAATTTTCAAGTTCATCTATCTCATCTTGAGTTTCATCAACTCCATTTTTAGATGCTTTTTTCAATAATGGGTCAATCGTAAATACATTTTCACCACTATGTAATTTTGTAATCTCAATTAACCTTGAAGCAGTAGCTTTTACATAAGAGCCACAAAGTTCTATTTTAATCTCTTTAGCCCTAATATCTCCACCCATTGCTTGGGAAATCTCAACTATATCACCATCAATTATCCCATGTTCGAGTCTTGTTATATGAATATTTTTTCCATAGGCCATACCTTTGTGCACATGAATGTCTAACTCTGCCGCTCTTACAAGTGATGTTTTATGTGTTTGACCGCCTATTGTTGCTTTTTTTGCATTAACTTTGGCGTGTGGACCGACATTACCTTCAACATCAATAGTACTGACATTTACTTCCATACCAGTTCCAACTGCATCTTTTTGAACATCTGCTTCTTTTACGTTTAAAGAAACATCTGTATCGAGGTCGGTAGATATAGAACCAGTAGTTTTAAAACTAATTTCTCCTATATCTATATCTTTTTTTACTGAATAAACGTTCTTCTCAATAGATATATATCCACTTTCGGCTGCACGGTATTCTATACCGCTATCTGTCTCTATTTGCTTTATAGTTCCATCAAAGGTAAATGTCGGTGCATTAGTTGCTTGAGCTTCTTTTGGTGTCATAAACTCACCACGACAGTTTCTTCCGGGTGAGCCCTCTGCGGGCTTGATATATTCCATAAGAAGTTCATCATCATGAACACTTTGAATAAAACCCCTTTTAGAATAATCAATCTTTTCATTTTCAGAAACTTCATGGTTTTTATCATAATGAAGTATTAACGCATCATTTTTTGTTAATGTCGGTTCATATCCTTCTGCAATTAGTATGGTTTCATTTTTTTCAAACACCATATCTTCTGCCACACGAATTTTAGCTGATAATTTAGAGATAGTATCATGCAACATTTCGTCAAAAATGTTTATCAAAATACCGGCGCGAACCTTACTTTTATTGATTAACATCCACAAATCTTGATCTAATGACGGTGTATAAGTAACTTTTGAACCAGCTTTTATGCTTAAATAAATCTTGCACTTAGTCGCATTAGCACCCACAGCTAAATGCAGCTCATGATACTGGTCGAATTTATTTTTTCCAAAAATTTCAATCTCATACACTTGTTTGATTTGAAAATTTGGATTTAAAATTGCAGTTTGTTCATCTAATTCATAAACAGCATCAGAAGATATTTCTTCCCACTCTATTTCTGTTTTTTCTTCAGTTATTCTAGTAAATGTTTGAGTATCTAAAATTGTAAAATCTAAATTTTCAACTTTCATGTCATGGAATTTAGCTATCGACATCAATTCTTTAGCGACATTCTGAGTTTTAATAACAACAGGACGCATTCTTTTTAATGATGCTGGTTTTTCTTCTTTGTTACCACCAAATAGTGCCATCGTATACAACCAAATTAAAATTTTATTTTTTTAAGTCTATAGTTTAACTAAATATTTGTTAAACTTTCGTAAAACTTACTACTTAAATGAAGCAGTAAAATGCAAAGAAGCCTATGTTTAAAGCCATTTTTACCAATAGTTTTGGAATTTTATTCTCAAGAATCCTGGGATTTTTAAGAGATTTATTAACCGCATCAGCTCTTGGTGCAAATATTTACAGTGATATTTTTTTTATAGCATTTAAACTGCCAAACTTGTTTCGTCGTATCTTTGCAGAGGGTGCTTTTACTCAAGTATTTATCCCTGCATACGCGCGTTCACTCCATAGAGGTGTTTTCTCTGCAAATATATTTATAGTTTTTTTATCTGTCATTTTACTCATAACTTTACTGGTAAATATTTTACCAGCACTTGCCACTAGAGCAATAGCAGTAGGTCTTGATGCAAACACTATTGAGCTTGCATCCCCGTTTGTAGCCATAAATTTTTGGTATCTGCCACTAATTTTTACAGTGACATTTTTAAGTACTATGCTCCAGTATAAGCACCACTTTGCTACATCGGCATTCTCCACCGCACTATTAAATATTTCACTTATCTTAGCTCTTTATCTCTCGCATGATAAAAGCCAGATAGAGATAGTTTACTATCTGAGTTTTGGTGTCGTAATCGGCGGTACTTTACAGCTGCTAGTCCATATAATAGCCCTATATAAACTAGGCTTTACAAAGCTTCTTGTCGGCGGTTTTAAATATCTCAGAGTCAAATCAAAAATCATCAAAAAAGAAACAAGAAAATTTAAACAACAGTTTTTTCCAGCCATGTGGGGCAACTCAACTGCTCAGGTTAGTGCATTTTTAGATACTTTTTTAGCCTCATTTCTTACAACCGGTTCTATCAGTTATCTTTACTATGCAAACCGTATTTTTCAGCTTCCCTTGGCACTTTTTGCCATTGCTACTTCAATCGCCCTTTTTCCAAGAGTTGCCAGATATATAAAAAATAAAGATGAAGAACAAGCTTTAGCATTTTTGCAAAAAGCTTTCTGGTTTTTGACATTTTTATTAACTGCTAGCACTATTGGCGGATTTATACTCTCGCATGAGATTATCTGGCTTTTATTTGAAAGAGGTGCATTTGAAGCAACAGATACACTAAACACCAACGCAGTTTTACAAATGTACATGATAGGTTTACTTCCTTACGGATTGCAAAAACTATTTTTACTTTGGCTTTATTCAAAAAATATGCAGATGCAAGCTGCTAAAATAGCAACATTTTCTTTACTTGCATATGTGCTATTTTCTCTCTCACTCATATCTCCCATGGGAGTAAGCGGTCTAGCCCTTGCAAGCACTATAAGCGGCTTTGTTAGTTTCACTCTGACTATTAGAGCTTTTGGAGTAAAAAACTTTTTAAATATACTTCTAGATAAAAAAGCTCTTTACCTTATGCTAAGTGCTATTTTACTGACTACTTTATTGTTAATCTTCAAAGATTTTCTAACTAATTATATTTAATAAACTATGAGACAGTCACTTCCATAACAACTCTTTTTATCTGCTGTTGTTATATTTATTATCAATTTTTTAGATGTTATCTCCACATGCCAAAGTTTGTATTTATGCCTATGTAGGAGTGATATAAACTAGTGAACTTTATTACGAAAAATAATTATTATTCAGTATATTTGTGATATAGTATTTCTTGCGTAAATAATTAGTAATGAGCTACCCCCCCAACCTTATTAACGTAATTTAACTACAATTTTTTTGAAGGAATAAATTAATGAGCAAACCTACAGCATCCCCGTCAGTGACTGGATTTACTCCCCCCAGTGGTCATATAGTAGGCGGTACGGTAGTCACAATCACAGGGCAAAATCTCAGTAAGGCCTATGCCATAAATTTTGGCAGCGCTGGCGCATCGAATTTCAGCGCCGATGGCACTAAGGTCACCGCCACCAGTCCAAATACCGCAACGGCTGGCCCCGTCAAATTGACAGTACTCTTCCCGGGAGGGGTAGACATCATTGCAGGTGAATTCACCTACATTGCCCCGTCCATCACCGGTGTTAGCCCATCTAGTGGGCCAATGCGCGGCGGCACGCCTGTCACCATAACTGGTATAGACCTCGACACTGCGACGCAGGTGAATTTTGGCGGTGTACCGGGAACAATCACTAGCTGGTCAGCCACTCAGTTGGTCGTAGTGTCACCCATAGGGCAGGTTTCAGGCACGGTTGATATCCAGATAATGCTACCCTCAGGAGTGACCCCTATCGTAACAGCGGATAAATTTTTCTACATAGCACCAACTGTCACCGGAATGTTGCCGAGCACTGGACCGGTGACTGGTGGTACCACGGTCACCCTCCTAGGCAACGGTCTGACTGGCGCCACAGCGGTAATTTTCGGCGTCAAAGGTGGCACGCTACTCACCGTCACTGACAACGCGATTACCGTAAAAACGCCAGAAGTGAAAGATGCCGGGGCTGTCAAGGTGACGGTGAGCCTTCCATCAGGCCCAGTCACTGTTCCTACTCAATTCAATTATTATATCCCACTCCCCGTCAATGCCATGTTCGTAATCGACAACCAGACCGGTGTACCCGACGATTTGGTCTTCGTCAAATTCCTCGGTGCCGAGATCAATGCGGGGACGCTCGCGCAAACCTACGGCAATGCGCAGCCGCTCAGGAACGGCGCCAAGACGAACAACACATCATATAGTCTAACGGAGATGACAGCGAAGGTGCCTAACGCGCCAGATCTTTCTTCGAAGTTGCCAGTGTTCCAGATTAACGATTATTCCGGCGGGCGAATCTATTTCAGTCTCGGTGCAAAGCTACAGTCGACCACAATTCCCGCCGCGCAAAATACAAACGACCCGGATTTCCATACCGTCTACGGCTACGTCGAGCCTTCAATATTTCCCTCCCTAAAAGCTGGAAACACCAACATCGACGCATCGTACGTAGATTTCATCGGCATCCCATTCGATGTTTCGATCTGCAAGCGTGCCGACGGGAAGCTGGCGAATCCCCCCGCAAATAATCCCTTGAAGACGCCCAAGGGAAAGACAATTTTCAATGCGTTGACTGCAGACACGAATGTCCCGATGGATGCGAAGGTTGCGGCAAAAACTACCGTTCCCCCAACCAATCCGACCTTGACAATCAGCGGAACCGCGCGGATATTGTCTCCGTCGTTATACCAGTCCAGTTCTAATCCTTATCACGATTGGACCAGCAAAGGGGGTCTAATCGATACCTTGAAAACGAAGGCCACTAAGCTTTCGGTTGCGAGTTACACCACGTTGCAAGATCATCCGCAAATTCCGCTGGGAACCCTGTTCGGCTTCTCCGGAAGTCCCTCGTCAGACATTGCCGCGTTATGGAGCGTTAAGCAAAGCTATTCTTTGACAGCTGAGGCACTAGCTGATCTCAATCTGAACGGGCTTAACCCACGTATTCCCTCGTTGAAGGGTGTACCGGGAATTAAAATATCTGGCAAGGGCAGCTCGGTCGGCATGTTCGACATCTATATCACAAATACCGATTTGAATGCGCAGACCGGAATCTACGGTGCTAATCCATCTTATACAGTCGATTGGATAGACGCACCGCCCAGTGCAACCGCATATTTGCAAAACGGCATCCAGAACGATCTTAGCGGACGAGTCGTTGGTGACCTGCTTTCGGGCTTCAACTTTGGCTGGGCCGGGTGCGATATTACAGTCACCAATCAAGCCAAGGCCACCGGCACCACCACAAATATAGCCGGCACAGTGTTTGACCCAACTACGGGAACCCTCGGCGACATGCAAATCGGACAACTGAGCACCGGGCAGTTTTTCTATTTGTTGTCGTTGCAACCGAACACCGCCGACATCGCGAAGTGGTTCGGCGCATCCATCCAGCTCAGTCAACCGACCTGGTACAATAACTACGCGAGCGATTTTCAGGCATTGACCGATTGCTACAATATGGCTTTCACCGACCGGCTGCAAGGCCAGAGCGATCCAGACATGTTTTTCACTCCAAGCGATGACAACTACGTGAAAATCACTCTACTACCTGGAGCATATAGCGTGACCGTTACGCCAATCACGTAACCAGCCAAATGCCTACAGCCGATGCTCGTTCCTTTCTCTGGTCTGCGGGAGGCGGCTAAGGCGCTCCCTGGAAGCTCCTATTAAAATACTCAGTTTAGAATAACTTGAGTTCATTCCAAGACCTATAAAAATTAATGATATTTCAATTTGGATGGATATATTTGCAAATGGCATAATATCTCACCTACCACAAAAACAACAAACGCAATTTACACATGAAGTAAGAGTTTGATGCTTTACCTGAAAATTAAGCAGAACATCATAAAAGCTTAGAAAAATATTAGAGCGCAATAGCGCAAAGGAGAATCGCAGTGCCAAGCGTCTTGATTGAAGTTAGAAGGAAATACACTCAAGAACAAGAAGTCGCAATTTTGGAGGCCGTTCATGTAGCCCTCAGAGAAGCGTTCAAAATCGTTTCAGGAGACAAAAATATTCGCCTTATCGTTCACGAACCACACCGTTTCGCATATCCACCTGCCAGAAAAAATCCGGACTTTTACACTCACATCAGCATTGATGCATTTGCTTGGCGTTCTCTTGATAGCAAGCGCAATCTTTACAAAGCTATCGTCAATAATCTGGAACCGTTTGGTATCCCCAAAGATCACGTAAAAATTCTCCTGAGAGAAATTCCAAAGGAAAATTGGGGAATTCGGGGCGGCCAGGCGGGGTGCGACGTTGAGCTTGGTTTTAAGGTGGAAGTATAATGCGTTCTAACATTACGGTTGAAAATGACGTTTTTACGCAAAGTGTCTCGCACCCTTCACCTATACATAAATGCCTCAAAGGCAGCCAATATGAAGTTTGAAGAATTGTCAGAAGAAGAAATTTTAGACATAGCCATTCCAATCATGGATAATCTCATGGATGCTTCAACAAAAATTGATCATCAAAGACATGTAAGAGACTTTACTGACAGATTAAAAAAAATTGTTACCCAAGATTACTTAATAGAAGTTTGTGAGCGATATCAAAAAGAGAAAGGATATTTTGATAATCGCGATGTAATTGCTGTATTTCGAAGGCCAAATTCAGCCATAATCATATGGAAACAAACGTTTACTAAAATAAGTGGTGAATATTTGGCTGAAATGTTATTAGTTTACCATGAAGGTAGGTATTTAGTTGACCACACTTGGGTAATCTAAGTACTAACAAAATATAGTACAGTAATAAAAGTTGTCTCATGTAAGAGATTCTAAATGACACCGTTTACAAGCAGTATTGTTGAAGAAAAGTTTAATAGCTATCCAGATGATATGCGAAAAAAACTCTTAGAATTAAGAGAATTAGTATATGAGGTAGCTAACAATGAAGAGAGTATTGAGAATATTGAAGAGACATTAAAATGGAACGAACCGAGCTTTATAACTCAATATGGAAGCCCTTTAAGAGTTAATTGGAAAAAATCAAAACCTTATCAATACTCCATGTATTTTAATCAAAAAATCGGCACAAGGCTAATGCTTTGGATATATGACTACGCCAAACAAAATGACTGTATCGCCAGTGAACTAAATTGTTATATCGGAAATCAACAAGCACACAGATTTTGGGAAAAAGAAGGTTATGAAGTCATTACTTCGCATTTTCAAAAAAAGCTTAACAAAGTCTAAGAAATCATAAAAGTACAAAGAAATTCATTTAAATAATAAACAACCATATGTTACCTAAAGTATCAATTTTTATATCTAAAGTATTTCTTGATATAAAATATTATTTTTAGATGTTAATTCATGTAGAGTACA
>Ga0316206_1001543_pt1 | contig 19575 bp, 16 predicted proteins | sample 6monthpyrite_MG_FD_204942 | JGI IMG/M metagenome (GOLD analysis project Ga0316206, IMG submission 204942) | Microbial mat bacterial communities from mineral coupon in-situ incubated in ocean water Damariscotta River, Maine, United States -... | ecosystem: Environmental > Aquatic > Marine >... | reverse complement strand
CCGATAATTGCAATATTTGCCATTTGTAATTTCCTTCGGTTGATCATTTGAGAGTAATGATAAGGTTATTACAAGTATCAGGCCAAGTTTATATTGCCATATAAAACAATAACTTAGTGTTATTAATCTAGTTTCTGGAAGTGACAGTAAAGCATGTCATGTCATCATTGTCATGACATGACAGGTATGCAGAGGATAGGGAAGTGGCTAGATTAATGGATGGATACGTTAGGATTGGAAATACCATTACGAATTTCATCATCAGTAGCATCACGAACTTCAAGAACTTTTACTTTGAAAGTAGCGACTTTTCCTGCAAGAGGGTGATTGCCGTCTACAGTTAACTTATCACCTTCTATTTTTGAAACAACGAATGTCTTCGTTTCACCTTCAGAGTTAGCCATTTCAACCTGGGCTCCGATCGTTCTAAATTGCGGAGGTACGTTTTCAAGGTCATCGGTGAATGTCAGGTCTGGATCATATTCTCCAAAACCTTCTACAGGAGGCAATTCAACTTCAACATTGTCGCCTACCACGCGGCCCTCCATCGCTCTTTCAATTCTCTCAATTAACCCCATATTACTGGCGCCATGAACGTAATGTACGGGTAAATCAACCTGTTCAACGACATTTCCCTGATCATCAGTAATAGTATATGTAAACTGTACGGCTTTATTTCTACAAATTTTTTGTGATGGCATGATCTCTACTGCTGTTAATATAAATATACCGTTATTATACATTTATTAGTGCTGCTGCCATAATTAGCAGGCTTAATGTGTTGATAGTAGCAGTGTATAATCAAGGCTTGCAGTATGTTTTATACCCATATTAATTGGGGTTTTAAAGAGCCGTGATAGTATTAATATTAGTGTATAATTATTAACCAGATTTAAATATTTAAGAGATTCATAATGGAAGCATCCTCCTGTAGTAAAGCCGAACCTTTTGCACTTCAAGTGTTAGGCGATTCAATGCAACCTGAGTTTATGGATGGGGTTGTTATTGTTGTTGACCCTGAGGGTATTATCCGTGATGGATGTTATGTTGTTGCGCTTGATATGAAAGATGAATATACATTTCGTCAATATCGTGAACATGATGATAAGCACTTTTTAGTACCTTTGAATGATCTGTATGAAACAGAAGAATTCAAAGGGCCTACACATATTAAGGGTGTGGTTGTACAACAGGCCGGTAAGCGCCGTAAGGATCGTCGGTTTTATTAATTACAGGTTCTACCTCTAGAGTATCGGGCTCTTTAACATTCGGTGTTTGCTCCTGTTATCTGGCGCTATACATATACGTGTGACAGTTTCTCGTACAGTTTATTTTTATTAATATCGATAAGTTTTACAATTATGTAATACTCTTTCAAGTGTATTTTAATTTTGTTCAATAGCGCCTATTTCTTTGTTTTAATTAATAATTATCGCTTAAAATGATTTTAACAAGCAAGTTACTTAAATTAGATTGAGTTGGAATTGCTTATATTGTACTCATGAAGTGTCGATTTTCTTTTCAGTTGTTCAATACATATATTTCTAATTAATTCCTATCTTTTTGATTTTCATATGAATTATTTGAATGGCTCATTTATTGCATAGCCTTGTGTGATTTAAAAATTATAAATAACTAATTCACATTGAGTGTGATGTATATGATTAAGGGTGTGTCAAATGTGTAGAAAACCAATAACAAAAATAGCGTGTATTGCCGGCTTGTCTTTAGCTGCATTATCTAATGTGGATGCGGCTTCAATATCTTTAATTCCACAGGTGTCTACAGTTCAAACTGGAAATGGCTTTGCTGTTGATTTGGTAATGGACTTTAGTGATGAGGCTACACTCGGTGGTGGGGTAGACGTTAATTATGACAATGGATTCGTTATGTTTGATTCATTTACTTATGACTCTGCTTTCCTTTCTATAACAGATCCCTTATTTACATGTCCTGGTGCAGGCTCCTGTAGTTCTATAGATCAGCTTAATACGGTTTCAAATATAGCTTTTGGTAATTTTAATGGTATTGGTGGGATATTTACTGTTGGAACGCTAGAGTTTACAGCGATTGCTGACGGTAATATTGATCTTTTCTTATCATCCACATTAGGCCAGGCTGGCCCATTTGTGTCAGCAAATACTTTTGCTCCAATGACTGTAACTTATAATGGAGCGACTGTTGTTAGTGCTGTTCCATTACCAGCATCTATCTGGTTATTGATGAGTGGCCTTGGTCTTTTAGGCCTTTCTCGAAAGAAAAAAACACTTTAATAAATCAATTACTTTCAAGTTAATCAGAGATTGTATGGAGAAGCCATACAGTCCTGATTAACTTGGTAATGCTTGTATGTTTATTTTGTGTTGTCGCAAAGTATTAAAATAAGGAATATTCAAATGAACAAAAAACAATGGTTACAGTTAACTTTTGGTTTTTTCCTGTCTCTTCTATTTAGTTTTTCAGCATATGCTGCTGCACCCACACCTGAAGTTACCATATTATTTAATGGTACTTTTGTGGATAATTCTGAATCATCAGGAGGTGAAGCAACTAATGTAAGGGATTCTTTTCAAAGCTTAGGTTATTCAGTATCAACCTTTACAGATATTACGGCGGCTGGTTTGACTAACGCTTTAACAGGTAAGACTGTGCTAGCTATACCTGAGCTGGAACGCAGAAGTTTAATTTTATCATTAAGCGTTCAAGCACAAACAGTCATTCGTGATTTTGTCAATAACGGTGGCACGCTGGTATCTTTTGGGCATTATTCTTATAACACTGCAGTTTTGAATTCTATTTTTGGTTATTCTTTATCTGTTTCCTCATGTATAAGTTCAATTTCACCTGTCTACAATAAAACGACTAATGCAACAGGCACCGCTTTTGAAACTGGTCCAGTAAGCTTGCCGGGTTATAGCGCTACTTGCGCTGTTCGTACAAGCTCATTGCCAGTTGGTGCTGTGTCGTTATATGAGGATTTCTCTTTAAATACGGCACTATTTACAAAACAGGAAGGTTCTGGCGTAGTAGTAAACATAGGTTGGGACTGGTTTAACGCAAGCCCAACAGGTTCTTATGATGGAGGCTGGTTAGATATTCTTAATTTGGCTATGTCATCAGTTTCTCCGAATCAAGGCATACAGGTTGCTGGTGCGGGTGTTGTTGATATTGTTCCGGGTTTTATCGCTAGAGGTTTTGATAAAGGCTTTATTTTAGACTCAAATGACCTTGCTGTAGCCGGACACCCAATAGATACAGGTGTAGTTGAGCAATGCGTTGGTGGTTGCTATGACATGGATGTAAATATTAGCGGTAACCCGGGTGGAACAGCTCAAATAGTGATTCCTTTGGCCGGTCTAGTTCCACAGACATTATCGCCTTTATTCAGAATGTACAGCACAACTACGTTTGAATGGATTACATTTATAGATGCTGATGCAAGCAATAATATTTCTTCATATTATTCTGACACCGGTGGTTGTGCAGACCCTGGAGATGCTGCTTACATTTCAGGTATTACAACAGGTGTAAATTGTTTACAGATCACTATTTTAGATAATGGTCCGAATGATAAAAACCCAGTAAGTGGCACCATTAGTATATTAGGTGGCATAGGCTTAAACCCATTATCTGATATAGATGGAGATAGTATTCCTGACCATCTGGATAACTGCCGAATTACAGCTAACCCTGATCAACTTGATACTGATTTTGATGGCGTTGGTGATGCTTGTGATAACTGTCTTGTAACACGTAATGCTGATCAGCAGGATAGTGATGAAGATGGTGTGGGTGATGTTTGTGATAATTGCAGATTAACATCAAATGCTAATCAACTGGACGTGGACTCAGATGGTGTAGGTGATGTTTGTGATAATTGTCAAACTAGCTGGAACCCTAATCAGGCCGATACTGATTTTGATGGAGTAGGTGATGTATGTGATAACTGCATAACTACTCCTAATGCTTCTCAGATTGATCTGGATGGTGATGGTGTTGGCGATGGCTGTGATAACTGCCAGCTTAATGCAAATAGAAACCAGCTTGATACTGATGGTGATGGTGTAGGTGACGTTTGTGATAACTGTGTAAGTACATCTAATGCTGCTCAGGTCGACCTGGACGGTGATGGCTTTGGTGATGATTGCGATAACTGCACTGAAAAAGTTAATGCGGATCAAAGAGACTCAAATAATGACGGTTACGGAAATATTTGTGACGCGGATTTAAATAACGACGGGACGGTAAACTTTACTGATATGGGTGTACTTAGATCGAGGTTCTTCTCTACTGATGCCGATTCTGATTTTAATGGCGATGGCGTAGTTAACTTTATTGATTTAGGAATACTAAGAGGTCAGTTTTTCTCTTCACCCGGTCCTAGTGGGTTAGTGCCCTGATCAAAAGTAAGGCAAAAAAGAGGCCATATTTATATGGTCTCTTTTTATAGTTTGCTTAAAAAACCTTATTATAAATTTGGTTTTGAAATACGATAATAATATTAATAAAATGTGTAAAAGGGATAATTTGACGTGGCTAAAGTAACTAAAGTTTTATCAAAAAAAATATTATATGCAGTTTTAGCTGCTGCATTATTAGGTGGTTGTAATAGTTCTTCTGAAAATAAAAATACAACTTCAGAAGATAATTCAACTCAAATAAATACTCAAGCTAATGCTAGTTTTAAAGCTGGTGTATTGTTGGTTAAATGGAAGACAAGTGCTATCACTGCTTCTAAAACATCTAATAGTTATCAGTCAAATGAATTGAGAAAAACCTATGGCATTACTAAGGCTTCTAAGCTTTATAGAGGCAAGAGCAATTCTTTATCTAAATCAGATGATATAACTCGTTGGGAAGTTATAGAAATTGCCGAAGGCAATGAAACCTCATTGTTGACGCAGCTGCAGTCTGACCCAAGAGTTGAGCATGTAGAATATAACTACAGTGTTAGTGCTAACCTAATTCCTAATGATATAAGCTTTAACAGTTTATGGGGAATGAATAATATCGGGCAAACAGGTGGTTTTAATGATGCGGATATAGATGCAGTAGAAGCCTGGGATTTACAGGTAGGAAGTAGCTCGGTTATCGTGGCAGTTATTGATACAGGTGTTGATTATAACCATATTGATTTAGCAGCAAATATCTGGGTTAATTCAGGTGAGGTTCCAAATAATGGAATTGATGATGATGGTAATGGCTTTGTAGATGATTACCATGGTTATGATTTTGCTAATAATGATGGTGACCCCCGTGATGATCATTATCATGGTACCCATGTTGCCGGTACGATTGCAGCCGTTGGTAATAACAATACCGGTGTTGTTGGTGTAAGTTGGAATTCAACCATAATGCCGATTAAATTTTTAAATTCAGCTGGCAATGGTAATACTCTTGATGCAATAAACTCGGTTTTATATGCGGCTCAAATGGGTGCTCATATTTCCAATAATAGTTGGGGCGGTGGTGGTTTTTCTCAGGCATTAATGGATGCTATTGAAGTAGCCAATGCGTCCAATTCATTATTTGTCGCAGCAGCCGGTAACTCTTCTACTAATAATGATTTTTACCCGCACTACCCATCTAATTATGAAGTTGAAAATATAATCTCTGTTGCGGCTACAGATGATAGAGACTTAATGGCTTACTTTTCAAATTATGGTCTGTTGTCTGTCGATATTGCTGCACCAGGTGTGAATGTATATAGTACATCACCATATAATAGTTATAGAACTTTAAGTGGTACATCAATGGCTGCGCCTCATGTTGCAGGTGCGGCAGCTTTACTTTTATCCCATAATCCAGCTTTGACCAATCTCCAGCTTAAAAATGGCTTAATGAACAATGTAGATGAATTACCATTATTAAATGGCAGAATGGTCACTGGTGGTCGTTTGAATATTTTATCTACATTACTCGATACCACTATTGCACCAAACCCACAGCCACTAGTAGTCGCTTCAGGTACCGGGGTTGTTGGAATTAACCCGGGAATAATTTCAGTTGGACTAGGCAAGGGAATGCTCTTATATCCTGGTGACCTCGATACTGTCGGCCTGCCTGCAGATAGTGTAGTGAGTCAGTATTGTGTTGGTGGTTGTTATGATTTTGAAGTTGATATCTCTGGCAACCCTGGAGGAACAGCACAAATTGTTATCCCTTTAATTAGTGCGGTGCCCAATACAGTTGGACCACTTTATCGAACATATAGTACTACTACATTTGAATGGAAAAATTTTGTAGTTAGTGGTGCCGATAACCAGATTTCATCTTATCTTTCAATAGATGGCGAATGCCCGCCACCGGGTGATGCTTTGTATTCATCAGGTATAACACCAGGTCATAATTGTCTTCAACTAACAGTGATAGATAATGGTCCTAATGATAAAAATTTAATAGCTGGTGTTATTGGAATGCTAGGTGGTGTTGGTCTTGATCCTGCCTCTGATATTGACGGTGATAGCGTGGTTGATTCAATTGATAACTGTATCAATACACCTAACACAGATCAATTAGATACGGATTTTGATGGTATTGGTGATGTTTGTGACAATTGTTTACGTAGTCCTAATTCGGATCAAATGGATTCTGATGCGGATGGAGTGGGTGATGTTTGTGACAACTGTGTGAATACATCTAATACTGATCAACTGGATACGGATTCAGATGGTGTTGGTGATGTTTGTGATAATTGTCTTAACTGGAATCCAGATCAGGCTGATCTGGATGCAGATGGTGTAGGTGATCTGTGTGATAACTGCCTGGCAACACATAATACTGATCAGCTTGATCTGGATTCAGATGGTGTAGGTGATGCTTGTGATAACTGTATGACTACACCCAATACGGCTCAGCGTGATGGAGATGGTGATGGTGTTGGCGATGTGTGTGATAATTGTCTGACCACAGCTAACCTAAATCAACAGGATGTTGATGGTGATGGTGTTGGTGATGTTTGTGATAATTGCACTCTAATTACCAACCCGGATCAGCGCGATTCAAACATTGATGGTTTCGGAAATGTATGTGATGCTGATTTAAATAATGACGGTATAGTTAACTTCATCGATTTGGGGAGTATGCGTGCTTACTTCTTTAGCCCTAATCCGGATGCAGATATCAACGGCGATGGTGTGGTCAGTTTTATTGATCTCGGGATAATGAAAAGTATGTTCTTTGATCCTCCCGGCCCTAGTGGGCTCAATCCATAACTAGTAAATATTAAAAAAAGGCCAATTTGATTGGCCTTTTTTTTTAAATCTAAAATTCGTTCTCTAGACAATATTAATTATCGGCTTCAGCTGTCATTCGGACAGCTAGCGAAAGCGTCACTGAATTTATGAAAAACAAATCTGGAGTCTCTCAGATTCATTGGGTTAGTCGGTTATCAAACAAATCTGTTAATTTATAATGTAGGTGGTTATAAATTTTCTGACATTATTCGGGTAGGTATACCCCTTACGCTTATAACTCGAACAGGATTCAGCATCGCACTTGATTATATTTATGATTTATAAAAACTGCTGGTGTCAGTGGAAGACTCATTCATTTGTAAACGAGTTAGTTAGAGTAAAATAGTAGAAATGTATAAAATGAGCTAATCTTGATTGATGGTAATTGAGGTGAGCTATCAGTGGTGTTTTTTGGCTAATACTAAGGTTCCATCTGTTCAGGAGAAGGTGTTCTGCTAAAATAAGCATCGGCATCATCTTCATCTACTTCCTGTTCAAATTCATTATACAAAGACAGCTCATAATCAAACCAGCCTCGTAAGCCGGTTTTAAGCGATGTAACATTGGTAAAACCCATTAATTGCATTGTAAAAGCCGCCAAAGCGCTTCGGTTACCTGAACGACAAATTACCACAACTTCTTTATCACGTGAGTTAGCAAGTACGGGTACGGTATCTTCGTAACCCCAGTCACAGGAAGACTCCAGAACACCTCTAGGAACATTAATAGAGTTTTTAATATGTACTGTGCCAAATTCTACTGGCTCAGTGATATCTATTAGTAAGATATCACTATCATTATTAAGCTTTTCATCCAGATCCCAGGGAAATATTTCATTTATATTTGGTAACACGTCATCAATAAGTGATCTGAATGTTTTCATTGTATATATCCGATTATGATTCTTTATTCTGTTTTTGACGAAGCCCTTGTTCAACAGCAATAACGGCTGCTTCAACTCTAGAGTGAACCTCAAGCTTACGAAGAATTGCTTTAACATGAAGTTTTACAGTGCCATCGGAAATGCCTAAATTTCGGGCAATTACTTTATTGCTTTGTCCATCGGCAAGCAGGCATAAAATTTCAAGTTCTCGTGGAGTCAGAGCGGAGAAAGGAGTTTCTTTCTTTTTTTCTTCAATGGGTTCACCCTGAACCATTTTAGCCAGTACATCAGTCAGTCCATGTGCGACTACACTTTTTCCTTTTTCTATATCACGTAAAGCACTCACCAGCTCATCAGGTTCCATATCTTTTAAAAGATAACCCTGGGCGCCATTTCTGAGCGCTTCAACTAAATCCTGCTCTTCATTACTGGTAGTAAGCATGACTATAGGTATTTCAACTTTCTGTTCTTTTGCTTTTTGTAATACTTCAAGACCGCTCATGTCTGGCATGCGTAGATCTAGTAATACAATATCTGGTTTATGTTCGTCTATTAAAAGCAGGCCTTTTGAGCCTTCAGCTACGGCATCAACTACTTCGATGCCGCGTTGTTCAAGTAAACCCTGTAAGCCAACTCTAAACAGAGCGTGGTCGTCAATTATTAATACGCGCATACTCAAGAGCTTATCTCCGAAAGTCTTTGTAAGGGGTCATGATCGGTGTCACTGCTGTAAGTAAAATTAAGTTCAATACGTGTGCCTTCATCAGGTTCGCTTTCAACACGTAATTCACCGCCAAGATAATTGGCGCGTTCACTCATTATACTTAAACCTACGTGTTTCCCAGGATGATCATTTTGCTTGGGGATTTCAAAACCAAGCCCGTCATTTTCTATTAAAATATGATGGTGTCCAAATTCATCACAGCGAAACATAAGGCGAACATTTTTTGCATTACTGTGTTTACGAATATTATTCATCGCTTCTTGAACGATACGAAAAATATGCATTTCCAGATTGGGTGGAAGGTCTGAATCATCCCATTCTTTTTGTAATAATATATGTGTACCCGAGTCTTTTCTCATGCGAGAAATTAATTTTTCTACTGCAGGAATTAAACCTTGTTTATCTATAGGTGTTCTACAATGAGCGATCAATTCACGTAAGTCAGAATAGGCTTCATCTAAACTGTTTTCAACTTGCTCAATACCTCGTATTGATTGAAATTCTGCAGTTGGTTGTAAAGTTTCATCAAGTACACGAACCTGAAATCTAAGGCTTGCTAATGTTTGAGCTAGTGAGTCATGTAGTTCATTCGCAATTAAACTACGTTCCTGCATGATAATCATGCGACGTGACTCCTGGTCCTGTTTGGCTTTTTCAATAGAGTTACAAAGTTGACCTGCCAGAGTAGAGAATAATTCGTATAAGTCATTTTGATTGTTAAGAGGTAACTGGCTTAATTTAATTCGAATAACACCTAATGTACGATTGTTATGATGTAGAGGCAGATAAAAAGATTTGAAGTCGTCAGAAACATCACATAACAGAATTTCAGCAAGTCGAGTAACATGCTCATTGTCATGTATGATCGAGTTATTGGTTAAAGTATCTGCAAGTTCTTTAGTTATTTTAATGCGTCTCTGTTGAGATACAACTTTAGGGTCAATACCAGAGCCGGTAATATATTCAAGCCAGTTATTTTCGGTTATTAACCAGACTGAAACATTATGTGCATGTAGTTCTTCATAGGTTTTTTTACAAAACAGATTCAGAAGCTCTTTTAATTCACGACCAGAGTTTACAGTGGTGGTGATGTTGTAAAGTATTTGCTGTGCACGATGCTGCTGTAGGCTATTACTGGCCTGTTTTTTCTGGTTAGTAAATGCTATATATGATATTCCGATGAAAATTGAAACTATCAAAGCTATTTGTAGAACTAAGGCGAGTGTTTTATTTGTATCTGTATTAGCAAGCCAGAAGCTACTAACAATTAATGATAGTAGTAAAACAAATAATGCAAAAATACAGTTAAACAAATGTCGATTAGACATTTGTTTAACTTCATAATAAATGCGTTCTGAGAGTGACAATTTTATTTATTCAGCTGGTTTTACGTAAGCAGGGTCATTCGGGTTCATAAAAATAAACTGTTCTTTGCCTTCTTCTATTTCAACATAATCGATGGTCATACCATTCATAAATTCATTAGCTGTAACAGAAACAATTAAGTCAATGCCTTCAGAAGTATGCGTAATATCACCTTCTTTAACGTCATCAAAGCCCATACCATAATGAAAACTGCCATCTTGCATTTTTGTACAAGCCAGGCGTAAAGGTAAACCATCTAAATTTCCTTCTTTAGCAGAATGTTTAATCATTTTTGCTGCAGCAGGGGTTAGTTTGATCATATTCATATTACTAGTTCCGATTTTGTTTACAATGTTGCACAAACTGTATAAAGCGTTGTGCCCAGTGGTTGGCAGCTGTGTCACGTAAATGTGCATAACATGCCAGAGTATTTTTTATAACGATACCATCGGCTTCACCATTGATGCCCGAACCACGTTTAACCTGATATGCAAATTTAACATTCGTATCAAGATTTTCAAGCGCTGAATAATGGAATTCATGTCCGGCTATTACTGCCTCTGGAGAGGGTTTGAAAGGTAACCACGGGTGATAAGGTGTTTCGGTAAGTTTAATGTAACCACGGCCCTGTGGTGTCTTGTGCATAATGCAATCAGCCGGAATGAAACCAACCATTTCACCCTCATGCTCATTCCAGCTGAGATTTCTGCTTAGATACATTAAACCACCACATTCAGCGTAGCAGGGTAAACCATCCTCTAAGGCAGTTTTAATCTGTAAGCGCATGGAATGATTATCTTCAAGTTCACTAATTCGGGTTTCCGGGAATCCACCACCAATAAATAAGGCATCAACTGGTGGTAGTTTAGCATCGCGAATGGTATCTATACTGACCAGTTCAGCACCCGTAGCGCGGATAGCATCCAGATCATCCGGGTAATAAAAACCAAATGCATCATTTTCAACTATACCGATTTTAAGCGGTGTAGTGATTTGTATAACTTCTTGTTTAAAGGTTTTGATTTCAGGTAAATCAGGAGCCTGTTTAGCTATGTTACGTAATAAATCTAAATCTACCTGTTCTTTAACAATATCTCGAATCTGTATTATTTTATGCTCGGCAGAGTCGTCTTCATTACTAGGCATAAGCCCAAGGTGACGTTCATCAATTGATAAAGCCGAATTTTTATAAACAGAACCTATCACTTTTACATCAGTGTAATGTTCGATAACAGCATGCAGCTTGCTTTCATGGCGAGCCCCACCAAGCTGATTTAATATTACGCCTGCAATATTAATATCATTATCAAAAGCCTGATATCCCAGAATTAAGGGAGCAATACCCCGTGTCATTCCACGTGCATCTAAAACCAGAATAACCGGCGCTTTTACCAGAGAGGCGAGGGCTGCATTTGAGTTACTGCCATCTAAATCTAAACCGTCATATAAACCTTTATTACCTTCAATAACGGTTATATCGGCATCTTTAGAGTAGTGGCTTATCGTATTAATGATTTCATCCTGTTGCATGGTATAGAAATCAAGATTATGACAGGGGCGAGCGGCGGCTTTACTGAGCCACATAGGGTCAATATAGTCAGGGCCTTTTTTAAAAGGCTGAACAATCGAACCAGATTCTGCAAGTGCTGCGCACAGGCCGATACTCAGGGTCGTTTTGCCTGAAGATTTATGTGCAGCTGATATTAAGAAATGTGACATGTTTATTAGCGTGTATTTCCGATAATCTGCCTATGGCTTAAAAACAAACGGCCCGGAGTTATCTCCGAGCCGCCGTCTGCTAAAAACGATATAAATTAGTGTAAAACTTACTCAGCCTTATGATGAGGATCAGCAATTGAGTCTTCTAAAGTTGCAGGTAAGAAACCTAGAACTTTAATGCCCAGTGCTATCATAATCAGTGTTACAGCTAGACCACCTAGACCTAATAAAAGTTCATATATGCTAGCTGAGTACTGAGTAGTAGCACCATCAAAGAACGTAGTACTAATTACTTCCATACCCGGGAACATTTCTAAAGGGTATGCCTGACCAGCAATAATGATCGTATACATAGCAGCGAAACCACCTAGTACAACTAGAAGTGATGCAGCGGCTAATGTCTTTCGGCAGTTCTTAACACCTGGTGCATAAATCATAGCAATAGGTAGCAGGCTGCCTAATAGAATTTGACCGATCCAGAATATATTAGAGTAGGTTTCTCCACCATTTTCACCCAGCAAGATAAACGCTTCATAACCGTGATGCTCTGTAGCATAAAGGTTAGACAGGTGGTAAACAATGACAAAGTAAAGTGTCGCAAATACAAAGGTACCTAGCAAACTACGTAAACGATTTACAACCACATCACCAAGCGGACGCCCTGTGCCTTTATATGATGCTAGTAATACTAATATGAAAAATGCCAGGCCAAATGAGAATGACATAATTACAAACATCGGTGCCATCATCGCCATGTCATAACCAGAGCGGGCTACAAGAAATCCAAAGATAGAACCCGTACCAGTTGTTAATGCTAAACGCCAGACAAATGCAGCAATACCAGCGTAACGGCTGTACTGCTTAACTGTACGATCTAACATCATCCAGGCATATATACCAACGATCACAAAGAAGCCATTATATAAAATCATGTTCCATGCAAAGATAGACTTGAAGTTATAGTAGGTCATTGCAACTATGAGTCGATCAGGTCTGCCTAAATCAAGTACCAGGATCATCAAACCACCCGATAATAGAGCGATAGCAACTAATGTTGATAAAGGCGCTAGTGGTTTATATATTTTTTTCTGGAAAACAGAGGAAATTGAAGCAACATTTAGTGCGCCTGATGCAGCTACGATGAGAAATACCGCAAATACGTGGGGTAGTCCCCATACGATCTGGTTATCCATTCCAGAAACCCAGTGACCTTCATGCTCCATATAAAGCATTGAGCCAATTGCACCGAGTACAAACATGCCTAAAAGAACAATTAAGCCCATATAGCCAGTGCTTTTACCTTCAATCTGTTCTAAATGTATTTTTTTCATAGTATTCAACTAATCTCTAATACTTGTAAATTTATCAAAATATCTTGCTAAAGAGGTCCGCAGGTATGAGTTACTATCGAGAAAACTCTGTGTTCAGCGTGCCTCTGTGGCGTTTAGTTTTTAAATCCCGCGGTAACGAACACCTGTATTCAAACCAAGATCAGCACGGATTTGTTGACCACCGTGTTTAGCCAGTTCTTTAGAAATTTCGCTATCAGGGTTTTTAATATCACCAAAGATCATTGCACCGTGTTCAGCTTCAGAACAGGCTTCAACGCAGGCTGGAGTGCCGCCTTCATCAACACGGTGTACACACATGGTGCACGACTCAACCGTACCTTTACCGCGCGGTTGATGATCAACAGTTGCGTCAACTGTTTCGTGTGCAAATGAACGAGCTTTATATGGGCAAGCCATCATGCAGTAACGACAACCGATACAAATGTGACGATCAACTAGAACAATGCCATCATCACGTTTAAATGATGCACCGGTAGGGCATACATCTACGCAAGGTGGTTTTTCACAATGTTGACATAACATTGGTAGTGATATTTCGTGCTTAGTTTGCTTGTCGCGTAAGGTAACCTTACGAATCCACTGCTGGTCTGTTCTTGGGCGGTCATGTGATGCGATACCGTTTTCAGTATTACATGCACTTACACAAGCAGTACAGCCAGATGCACATTTGGCTGTATCAATTAACATACCCCAGCGAACAGTACTGCTGATAGCCTGATCAGCTGGTTTTGCTTCTGCGACGGTGTGCAAAAACATGCCAGGAGCAATGGTTAAAGCAGCAGCAGCTGTTGCAGATTTCTCTACAAAGCTACGGCGAGAAATATTGACATCAGAGTTACTCATTGCCAGCTTCCTTTGTGTCTAGAACTGTTTTTGAAGTATCCGCAATATCAGGTGATATTGTTGTTTTATTCACTGTTGGAGTAATCTGCGCACCATGTGGGTTTTTACCCAGTGTACCCTTGCCCTTCATAGGACGGTCCATATGGCACTGGAAGCAATCAATGCTTACGCCGGTAAAGTTATGACAGCTACTGCAAAAGTGTTTGTCATCACCAAAACGGGCTTCTGAATTTTCAGGTACGTGACAGTTAATGCATTCTTTAAGACTGTATGTCTTTGTACGAATACCTTCATACATTGTCTGATCACGTTGATGAAGAATATAGTTCATATGGTTCTTCTTCATTTCATCTTCAGGCTGCACACATTCCGTTGTTCCATTTTCAGGATGAGGAACTTTAGGTGCAAAAGATGGTTTTTCACCTGCAAACGCAAAAGCGGAAGTAGCCAAAACGACTAATCCCGCGATTGTGATTAAAGTATTATGCATGCGTTTTTTCAACTGCTGCATTAGTAACTCCAAAAGTTAAAAAGATTTAATAATTAAAAAAAACACCTAACAAACGATATGTTTGTCAGGTGTAGTTTATTTAATTACTCACCCATACCCATGTCAATGTAACCCGTAGGGCATACATCAGAACAGATATGACAACCGATACATTTAGTGTAGTCAGTATCAACATAACGACCTGTTGTAGACTGGTCTTTCTTAACACGGAATACAGCATCTTGAGGACAGTAGATAACGCAGTTATCACACTCGAAGCACATGCCACAGCTCATGCAACGATTTGCTTCAGCAACAGCACCTTCTTCAGCAAGGCCATTCATACGTTCTGCAAAGTGACCTAGCACTTCATCAGATGATGGTGTGTCTTCAGTACGTAAGATACGTGCTTCTGCTTCAAAGTGACCCAGGAACATTAAATCAGTTGAAATAATTTCCTTGTTTGAACGATCTTCGTAATTGTGGATAGCGTAATTTCTAGTATCTGTACCACGTTGATCATCTGTATTTGTGTGAATACCAGCAAAGCCTTCTGGAACCATGTCATACTCAGTTAACTTATCCATAATGTTGAAGTGGTGTACATCAACTTTAGGACGCTTTTTCATATCAGTCTGTTCAATGAATTGCTTGATTGTTTCAGCAACAACAGAACCCTGACCAATCGCAGTAGTTAACAGGTGAGGACGAACAATATCACCAGCAACGAAGTGACCTGGCTTACCAGGAACCTGGTAGAACTTGTCTGCATCGATTAATGAACGACCGTTGTCCATATCTTCAACACCTTCAAGGTCACCAAACTGACCAATCGCAGAAACGATTAAATCACATTCAATGATGTATTCTTTTCCGCCTTCTTTAGCAACAGGAGCGTTGTTAACGAATTCAGAGTCAACTAATTTAAGTGCAGTTGCACGGCCATCAGCGTCAGTAATAATTTCCACAGGCATTACTTCGTTCATGATCGTTACGCCTTCTTTAAGCGCATCTTGAACTTCGTGTTCTGCAGCAGTCATCTCATCCTGCTTGAATAGAGCAGTAAGAGTAACGTTAGTGCAAGCCTCTTTGTCAGCATCAGCGATATCGCCATGTTTTATACGACCTTCAGCTGAATCTTCTGGTTTCTCACCAGCCATATCTTTTAATGTACCGATACGACGAGAAACTGAAACAACATCGATAGAGGTATCACCGCCACCCACACATACAATCTTCTTGCCTGTGTATTTCATCTCACCTTTGTTGAACTGCTCAAGGAAGTCAACAGCGGTTACAGCGTTAGGAACGTCATTCCAGTTATCAACGAACAAACCACGGCCATTCTTACAGCCAAGTGCCCATAATACTGCATCGTAATCTTTTTCAAGATCAGCAACAGGAACGTCCTTACCAACACGTGTATTTAATTTAGTTTCAATGCCACCCATATCAAGGATACGCATGCATTCGTGATCCATTACGTCACGTGGCGTACGATAGCCAGGGATACCGTAACGCATCATGCCACCCAGTTCTGAGTGATCATCAAAGATTACAGAACCGATACCGAACTTACGTAAGTGATATGCAGCAGACATGCCGGCAACACCACCACCGATGATAGCAACTTTCTTATCACCTAAGTCTGGAAGACCAGCAAATTTGTATTTTTCAGAGAATGCACTGTCACCAATGTATTGCTCAACTGAGTTAATGCCAACGAAGTCATCAACATCATTACGGTTACAACCGTCCTGGCAAGGAGCAGGGCAAACACGACCCATCATTGCAGGGAATGGATTAGCAGAAGTTGAACGTTGGAACGCATATTCTTCTTTAGTCATGCCTTCTGGTGGAGTTTCGATACCACGAACGATATCTAACCAACCGCGAATATCTTCACCTGATGGGCAGCTACCCTGACATGGTGGAGTACGGTGCACGTAAGTAGGGCACTTGTAAGAAGTGTCTTCTAAGAAAATTTTATCGTGCATGCTTGACCATTCAGTATCGCCTTCTTCGTAACGGCGGAAAGTCAAGTTTTTAGTCTGCATGTCTTCTTTTGAAGTTGCCATGCTGTTCTCCTATAGGCTAAACGTATAGTTAAAAATCAAGTTGCGGCGTATCATACTGATTTATGGGGGTATGTCTCTTTTGAAAAAGGGGTATTTACTTTTGTAAAAAAATCTTTTCCAAATTTGACATCTGTCATAAATCGGTAGTAAATCGCAACAAAATCGTTTGTTAAATTCTGTTACTTCTTACTTTTGAGCGTTTAAAAATTAGTCTTCAGGGTCAACCTGGCCTTCCAGGATGATCGCATCACTTACTAATTGATGAACACTCACAATTTGGTCCATTGTAAAACCATAATAAGGTAATACTTTGGTGAACTGGCTCTTACAGATAGCGCAAATTGCTGCCATATGCGTTACACCAGATTCTTCTTTCGCATTAATCAGTGCAGTTGCACGAGGTAAAATACCCTTAACACGTATTTCCATCAGGTCGTCTGTTAACAGACCACCACCACCACCACAACAGAAAGTTGCATCATGGATAGTGTCTTTTTCCATATCTACGTAGTTATTACATACTGCTTTAATAACCGCACGAGGAATTGTAAATTGACCACCAGGCTCTGTACCCATGCCTGAACCACGCGCCACATTACATGAATCGTGGAAAGTAACAGTCTTATCATCGTTACGAGATTTATCAATTGTAAGCTCACCTTTTTCAAGTTTATCTAAAGTAAACTCACAGATGTGCTGTGGAATAGGGTAGTTTTGATCCAGAAAATCAAACGGGCCAGCTAATGTATTTAAGAAGCTATAACCAACACGCCATGCGTGACCACACTCACCATAAACGATTCTCTTAACACCCAGCTGTAATGCTGCTTCACGAATACGCATTGAAATACGTTGCATATTTTCGTATGAACCGATAAATAAACCAAAGTTACCGGCTTCAGATGCAATCGAGCTTAATGTCCAGCTGGTATTAGTCTGGTGGAATACTTTTGCATAACCAATCAAACCATCAATATGAGGTTCTGCGAAGAAGTCAGCTGATGGGGTAACCAACAGAACGTCTTTGCCTTTTTCATCCAGTGGGAATTTAACTTCCACTTCGATATCGTATTCAACGTCTTCTTCAAGACCTTCAAGTACATTTTTTAAAGCTTTTTCAGGCAGGCCAAGATTGTTACCAATGGTAAATACTTTACCGATGATCTCGTTAGAGTATTTCATGCCTTTACCAATGGTAGACAATATTTCACGAGCAGCCATGGTCACTTCAGCGGTATCGATACCGTATGGGCAGAAAACTGCACAACGACGACACTCTGAGCACTGGTAGAAATAGCTGTACCAGTCATCAACCACTTCCTCAGTTAAATCTTTTGCGCCAACCAGTTTAGGGAAGTACTTACCGGCAAAGGTGAAGTAACGACGGTAAACGCTACGTAGTAAATCCTGACGAGCAACCGGCATGTTTTTCGCATCACCTGTGCCTAAGAAGTAGTGGCATTTATCAGTACAGGCTCCACACTTAACGCAAGAATCCATAAATACTTGCAAACTACGATATTTACCTAAAAGATCGCCCATTTTATCGATGGCTTTATCTTTCCAGCCATCAATCAAAACGTATTCAGGCATTTCTTTAGGATCATCATGAACTTTTTTACCAACGTAGTTCAGAGCTTCCTGGAATTCCGGTTTTGCCACAAAAGGTTTCAGATGATTCATTACATCATCTTTCGGTAATGGAACTACCGCATACTCTTTGACTTCAGGAACTTCGTAATCAGCCACTATGGATTCCTCGTTATACGAACATATGTTCGTTTATATTCTGTGTAGGTGCGAATTCATTCGCACATGTTATATAAAATAGTTTGTGCGATTAAAATCGCACCTACAAAAATTTAAGCTTCTTCAGGTTTTGCTTCGCGAGAAGCAACTAATTCCGGGTAGTTTTCACGTGTTTCATCAAGTGGTTTAGCCCAGTCAGCGATATGACGTTTTTCGCGAGGGTTATCAACCTGGTTACGTGTTGGTGCAAAAAATACACCTGGAATATGTAATAACTTACTAATGGGTAATACAAAGCCCAGAATAGCGACTAATACAAGATGCGCTAAAAGCACTGTGCCTTCAGGCAAATCCTGAAGATTGAAGCTTAAGATACCCAACATGAATAATTTAACCTGTACGATATCTACACTAAAGCCAGAAACAAAGCTCATTAGGAAACCGCTAAACGCGATAGCCATAATTAAAACTAACATCAGGTAATCAGAAGGTGCAGAGATATAACGTACACGCGCGACAAAGAAGCGGCGCGCTAATAAACCGCCTAAGCCAATTAGCATACCAAAAGCCGCATATTGACCAGCAAGTTGAACAATCCATAAACCGATAACAGGCATCATGAAACCAAACATACCTTCTGGGTCAATGATGTAACGTAGGTGACGGATAAAGGCTAATGCAAGAGAAACGTGGAATAACCAGCCAAAGAGCCATGTCCATTTGCTAGCACGAAATAACGCATTGAATAGAATAACTTCTTTAGCCATTCTAATCACAACACCGCCGGTAGTTTTTGGCGCAGGAGTAACAGGAATTTTTAATGGAGCAGGCGTTTTACTAAATTGAATTGCTTTTTTAATGATGCCGCCAATCATAAACAATGTGGCAAAAACTAATACCGCTGCAATTAAAGTTGACATGGTTAAGTCGTACTCCGCTACTGAAGTTTGTTAAATTATTTTAAGTCCATTACATAAAGTAATTTGTTACTTTGTAGGTGCTCCCTGAGTGGCACAGCAGTCTTACATTATCTGCTAGCGATGCGCGACTTAAGTCGAACCTACAAGTAATGAACTGATTGTTTTTTACTTATAAAAACCATCTCAAAAGCGGAAAAGGTTTTTATAAATAAAAGCA
>Ga0316206_1001542_pt1 | contig 19592 bp, 19 predicted proteins | sample 6monthpyrite_MG_FD_204942 | JGI IMG/M metagenome (GOLD analysis project Ga0316206, IMG submission 204942) | Microbial mat bacterial communities from mineral coupon in-situ incubated in ocean water Damariscotta River, Maine, United States -... | ecosystem: Environmental > Aquatic > Marine >... | reverse complement strand
TCATTATAGGACCGTATAGCATTAGGGTAATGTGTAAGGAACGTGTTGTAACCGCATTGAGCAAGGTCGTATCGAAGATGCTTAATCCTAGAAGTTGTGCAGCAAAAATAGCTCCGACTAAGACCGAAGCGAAAAATATAAAGGCCCAAACGGGCATTATGTCGTTAATGAGTTTAGAGAATCTTTCCATCTCTCATCCTTATTGTTTTGTTTGCGTAGTTTTCTACCTGAGCATCATGGGAGGCGAGGATAAGGGTTGTCCCTTTTTTTACGGCCTTGGATAAAAGTTCATAGACCAGGGTGCTGTTTTTAGAATCTAAGCTTCCAGTAGGCTCATCTGCAAAGATAATAGAAGGTTCATTGATTAAGGCACGTGCCAGAGCAACACGCTGTCTCTGCCCGCCTGATATTTCATTGGGATAACGTGCTGCCAGCTCTAAGATACCTAGCTCCTGCAGTAAGCCATTAATGTTCTTTTTCTTTTCTTTCAGTGCGGCAAGGGAAATGTTCTCATAGACGCTAAGGTAGTTGATCAGGTAATGAAACTGAAAAACAAAACCAATGTTTTGTTGACGAAAAGTATCTAAGTCAGTACCCTTTTTTATCGAAGAACCTTGAATGAGAAGTTCTCCTTTTGAAGGTTTAAGAAGCGTTGACAAAATAGACAGCAGGGTAGATTTCCCGCTTCCGCTGTCGCCACTTAAAAAGACAAAATCACCTTGGTGAACCTCAAATGAAAGCGCATGTAAGACTTGTTCATTTCCATAAAAATGAGAGATATTCGATGCCTTTATCATGAACAGCCCTGATTGATTAAAAGGATGGGATCTGTTTTAGAAGCGAACCAGGCTGGCAGTAAAGTACCAAGAAATGCCATAAACAAAGTGGCGGCTAAAACATACAGAGCAGTTGAGGTTGATAGAGCACCGTTTACATAGCCCTGAAGCATTTCTATATGCGGAAGAAGGGCTAAGATGCCAAGACTGAGGATAAGAGCAAATAGATAAGCAGAGAGACTCATAATAAGTGTCTCTAGAAATAGGTTTTTAATAATAAAAAGACGACTTTTCCCTAGAGCCCGCATGATTCCAAATTCTTCTTTTCGCGAGTTGACTATCATGCTCATTACGGACGCGATCCCCATTAATCCCATAGCAAATGCTAGTGAAGAGATAACCAAAGAGGAGTTTTCAATGATTTTAAACTGGTTGTATTCTTGTACAAAGTTCTGTGTTGTTTTAGCTTCAATGTCATCATCCAGAGGAAGAATACTTTTTAGGATGGTATCGGTGTGGCTTGGGGTATCTGAACTGACTAAGATAAACGAGGCTGAGCGGGAAAAGAGTGTGCCAGCGTCTTGTATGTTCATCACAACACCACCTTCTTCAAATCCGATATCACTGGTATAGGTACCCGAAACCCTGAAACGCTTGTTCCCTATCTTGACACTTCTTCCTGGAAGTTGTTTTGCTAAGGTCTTTCCAAGAAGGACCTCTCCCCTCTTAGGATAGCTTCCCTTTGAAAGTTTATAGTGGGCAAGATGATTTGTGCTGACGCCGTAGATACCGGCAATAGGAATATGTCCTACCGGGGAAGCGCCAACGATCATTGCATAGCTTGACTGAACATGGGGAATTAGGTCTATCTTATCAAGGAGGGAGATATCAACATTAGAAAAGAAGGTGTCAGCTATCCCACGCTGGGTAATGATGATATCCCCGTCAGTCTTGATCATCTTCGAGTACATCCCAATGACACCTTGGGAAATTGAAGAGATTAAAAAGATTGCCATAACAGAGATGGTAATAGAAGAAAATATCAAGAAACTTTTGAAAGGATTCTTACTTAAGGCCTTTAAGGATATCACTTCTCTATAGCTGCTTTAAGCTCATCTTTTGTAGAGATATATGAGATATTTTCAACTTTACCGTCTTTAATCTGAATCAGAGTGAGCTTTTCTTCTTTATGTGGAACAAAGTTTTGAAATTCTTCTTGGTAATGAAGGTAAACAAGATGCTTGTACTCTTTCATCTTTGGCAAGGCAAAAAGATTAGTGATAATGGTTGGCATCTTATTGATATCAGCAATAAAAATAGCATTGCGTTTTGGCATGTACATAGGATCTTGGGTTTTTAAATAGTCATTTACCAGGGCTCCCGTATCTTTCTCAAAGGCGACAACGATAAGCCGTGTTGATTTTGGGACTTTCATTTGACGTCCCTGAGGTGTTTCATATTTAAAATTATTGAGTTCTTTTAGCTCTGAATTAACCTGTAAAGAGGAAGCATTTAAAAGAGCGACACCCAGACTAAGTATGGCAAAAATCTTTTTCATAACAATAGCTCCTAGAATGACTAATAGAGGGATTATACTACTTTATTGTTAATGAAATGTAAAAGTCAATTCTCTTGATTTACATTTCATTAACTCTGTTATATTAGAATCCTGACATCCAAACTTATACATGATAAGGCTGGAAACAGGTTTCTGACCTTTCCCCCAATTGTTAGTCCTGTCTTAATTATTTATTTACTTTTACATGTTCAAGTGTTGGATCCCCCGTCCGACACATGTTTTTCAGACAATAATTCCAAACTTCAAACTTTTATGATAAAATAACTAGAATTTTCAAAAAGCCACCTCTGAGTATTAGGGTAATTAGAGGTGCACGATAAAGGATCTATTATTAGACGATGTGCACTTGTAGAAGATGATACTGTTTTTTTGGCGTTAATGCATAACTTTTTTGAAAAAAAATCTTGGGTATGTGATGATTATGTAGATGTTAGTGGTGTTCTAGAAGGGGTAAAAAAGACCGTTTATGATCTTTATATCATAGATATTAACCTGCCTGAATCCGACGGGATATCTTTAGTAAAAGAGCTTAGACAGAAGTATCCGCAGGTTCCTATCATCATGGTCAGTGGATACAATGATATTGAAACTATCATGAGTGCATATGAGGTAGGTTGTAACGAATATTTAAAAAAACCTTTTGATCTTAGAGAGTTAGAGATTAAGGTCTCTAAATTGATGAATGATAAGCCATTAGACCTAAGCGATAATGTGAAATACGACGTTTCAGGACGTATCTTGTTTATTGATGGGAATGAGGTTCATCTTAGTCAAAAAGAGTCAAATCTTCTGCATACCTTCATGACGAATATTAACAGACCTTTAACACATGACTATCTTGAGTCTGTTATTTGGGGTGGGGTTGAAGATAATGGTCATGCTCTGCGTAATCTTGTCCTTCGACTTCGCAAACGTATTGGTGCCGGTATTATTGATACTGTTCAAGGCAAGGGGTATATTTTACGCCTAAATGATTAGGCCCCTTTTTCTACATTTATATTGCGCATAATACGAGCATCTTAAATCAAGGATGCTTTATGTATATCAAAATCACAGATACATCTTTACATACGGATACTCAATCTAAGACATGGCTGTTTTTAGCGCATGGCAGAGACGGAAGTACGTATGCGTATAATACTTACTCATCTATTGCAAAAAAAGACAAGAAAACGATGTTTCATAATTTAAAAGAGTTAGTGAGAGAAGGATTGATTAACACAGATTATTGGCGTCTGGTATAAAGTAGTTTTCGATATTTTTTTGAAAAGTTGATATCAAGGACATAGTCCGACTTTCCCTCATCACTTTTTGTGCAAGAAAGATTGCCTGAAGCCAGAATGTAGCCTTTTCCAGGGTTTAGGGGATCGAACTGGTTTATCAGATAGTTGTCGATATCCATATCTTTATTGTTGGTAAATCGATTGGATATCGTATTCTTTCCATTATAGAGTTGGCATACACCGGAAAACTGTATTAAGGCAGAGTAGGACCAGACGCCGATATTAAGAGATTTTAAATCGAGATCCTTAAGATTAAAGTAGTCCATATACCAGCGAAAACTGTAGCCTTGTAGCTGCTCTTTGTCGTGACTAATAAGAAAGTAATGACTTCTGCCCTTGCGTCTTACCTCAAAGTCATCAGTCGAACCTGAACATTTCATCCACCCCTCATAACCACGAATTCGATTTTTTTTATATTCGCTTCGGATACTTGAGAACTCGAAGTCCATAGAGTCAAAGTCTTTGGCTATAGAAAAACCAAACTGCTTTCCAAATCTTGCCTTACCTCCAATATCCTCGCAATAATCAACAAGATCAGTAAGTATTGAGAGCCTGCCAAGATTGCTCTCATTACGTGTCTTATATAAGGTCTTGTTGCTGTTCTCGGCGATAATTACAAAATCATTCTCATCTACGATATAGTCTTTGATATTACGAATAGAGTCGGGTTCAACCCCGTTTTGATAGCCATGAGTAGTTGATGTCTTTAGCTTCTCTGCACCTTCTTGTCCCATACGGATAAAGGTACACCCTGTTAGGGTAAATAAGATAATCAATAATAAGTGAATGGAGATAAGTTTATTCATAATAATTTTTTGTTGATGATATCATAAAGGAGTTGAATTTAAAAACAGGTAGTGTGTATGAGAGCACGTAAGGCTCTTCAAGCTATTGCTATATATTTGGAGTATAAACTTACTTGTTTAGCTTAAATTGAGGCTGATTTAAAAAATCAAACTTTTCACACAAAAGCTTAACATCATTGTCTATTGCTTCTCCGATAAAGATCATAATTGATGGTTGAGAGTACTCTTCTAATTCTTCAAATGATTCATTACCAAATGAATAATTAATGACAATAGGATTTGGCACATCATTGACTTTGACAACACCTTTTACTCTATAGATACTTTTTGGAAGGTTTTGTAAGACTGCATCAACATCTGAAAAGTTAATATCCTGTTTAAGATAAGCAACTTGTTGAGTGATTGAATCTTTTCCTGCATGATCATGATGTTGATAATCTTTTGATAGTCCAATAATTTCTTCAATACGGTAAATACCATCAAAAACTTCTTTATTGACACGACCTTGTTCTGCCTTGCTAATAACATAGTTGTTAAATACCTTTACGCCAGTAAGCGTGTTTTTGATATTGTATTCTTCTTTAATTCGTATGACTTCTTGTTTTACAGCTTCTAACTCATCGTCGTTCACCAAGTCAGTCTTATTTAGTACCATGATATTTGAGCCGCCGATTTGGTATTTAGCCGTTGAGTTCTCTTTATAGGAGTTAAGATTCTTAGAGTCAATAACACATATAACACCTTCAACAGAGACACCAAGGTTTTGCATTGATAAGAAGATTGGGAAGGGCTCAGAGGCCCCTGAAGTCTCTACAAAGATGATTTCAGGTTCATATTTACTTATAATCTCGAGAACACCGCTTTCAAACTCTTCGGATAATTGACAACAGATACACCCTTCAGATATTTCAAGCACTTCACTGTATACATTACTTAGAATATCACCATCTATACCAACATCGCCGAACTCGTTAACAACAATGGCAACTTTTTTATCGCCAAAATATTTTTTAACTGTATTGGTAAGCATGGTAGTCTTACCGACACCTAAAAAACCTGTAATAATAAATGACTGTATCATATGTATACCTTGTAAATTCAATTGTTTTTGTGTAAATGTTTGTATATAGATTTATTTAATAACCCTTAGGTTAATGCTAAAGACTTATAAAAGAAATCATATAGATGAAGTAACTAGTGTAGTGTGATAGTAACAACTGTACCGAAGTACAGCTGTAAAATTATCTAGTGTGCAGTAGGATTGTCAAGAATTTGTTTTAAACCAACTTCTTTTGCCCATGCAGCAGTTAAATCAAATGCTGCAGATGCAGTATCAAGATTTTTCTGGATAAGTTCTTGTTTCTTTTTGAATTTTTTCTCAATTACTGAGTCAAGTGTAGCTGTACCACCTGAAGCTGTATATTTCTTAAGGAATCTATCTTTGATACCTTCTTCAATAGCAGGCTTACCAACAGTTCCAAGTGCTCCAAATAGTGCACCTAGCATTGCCATGTTTGTAGCAAGTTCAGTACCTGCTTGATCGATAGCAAACTGAGTAAAGTCTTTTGTAAGTACTTTTACATTTAATGACTCTAAGTGCTTTCTATCTGAATCAGTTAAAAGATCTCTATCAGAGTTGATGATAACAAGACCATTTTCTTTAATACCTGCATAAAAAGGCATTGTGTATGATTTACCCATTGTAATAACTTGTGGGTGGAAAATCATAACGATATCAGGATAAATTACTTCCCCTCTATCGTAAATAGGCACCGTACCAAGTCTTACATAAGACTCAGATGGAGCCATACGCTTTTCAGCACCAAAAAATGGGTTTGAAACTGCGTAGTAACCTTCAGTGTCAGCTGCAGTTGCTGCAATGTGTGCAGCAGTAACTGCCCCTTGACCACCTAGACCCGGAAGTCTTACTTTAATTGAATCTTTTGCCATTATAATTTTCCTTCCGCTTTACATTTTTTCAAGAACTCTTCTGCTTCTGGAGAAACATGCTTGAAGTTTGCAAATCTGTCTTTATCTTGATCTTTCATTTCGCCAAGACCTTCGTTAGCGCTTAGTCCGATTTCAAGAATACAAGGAGTATAAATGTTAAGGAATGTTGGTCCGATTTCTCTTGCAACAAGAATTGCTTCTCTAACTGCTTTAGCAACTGCTTTAGGTGCAGAAGCTGTCATGTTCATAGAATAATGACAACCAGATGTAACTGCTAGTTCCCACATTTTTACTTTTTCAAATTTCTTACCAGTAGGCGCCATTTTGAAAACTTGACCTTTTGGAGTAGCACCTGATTCTTGTCCACCTGTATTTGCATAAACTTCGTTATCAAAACAGATAGTAGTAATGTTTTCTTGTCTAAAGAAAGATTGAAGTGTATAGTCAAGACCGATATCAACAGTAGCACCGTCTCCTGCTAAAACAACAACATCTTTGTCAGTATCTGGAAATCTCCAGTCTAAAACTCTTTTGATACCAGTTGCAACAGCATTTTGGTTACCAAAAAGTGAATGCACAGTATGAAGTGCAATGTGTGGGAACATCAAAGATGTACAACCCGTTGAGTTAACGATGATTGTTTCTTCTGGCTTTGGAAGTGCAGAAAGAACATATCTTAATGCAGCTGCTTCCGGACAACCTGCACATAAAGAGTGTTCTTCAAGAATCTCTTTAGTCTCAGGAAGTTCTTTAATACCACGTGGTTTTGCTTGGTTTTGAGCCCATGTTGCATTTTCCTCAAGATCAATGATCTCTTTAGGCATAATGTCTCTAAATTCAGGATTGATTTTATAAATATCTATTGCCATGTTATGCTCCTTTTCCAGATTCTAATTTTTCCATAACTTCTTTGATAATTGCTTCAGCAGGCATAGACATACCACCGGCAACTCTCGGTCCGCCGACAACATCAGCTTCAGATTTTTTGTAAAGTGCTCTAGTTACTTCTTTTTCTAACCAGCCAACAACGTTGAATTCAGGTACGAAAACATGCTTAACACCTTCAAGTGCCGCAAGAAGTTCTTTTTCAGGGAATGGTCTGATTGTTCTTAATTTAACAACCTTTGATTTGATTCCCAATTTATTTAATTCACGCTCAGCTTCTTTTGCTTGATTTGAAGCAGTACCACAAGTAACAAATGCAATCTCAGCATCTTCAGAACCAGTAACATGAACAAGACCGTTAAGGAAGTGCTCAGCATATGGACGTGAACGTTCAATTGCAGATCTGATTTCAAACTGCCAAGAAGCATGCGTTGCATAAGAGATATAGTTTGACTTCATTACAAATGGATCTCTTAAAAAACGTCCCGGAGGTGTTTCGGAATCAATCGGAGGTAATGGAGATTTATATGGCTCATATGGGAAAAGTGCAATATCATCAGCTGGAAGCATAACTGCTTCACGTGTATGAGACACAAAGAAACCATCAACCGCTGTAATAATCGGCACGTGAACATCTGGTTTTTCAGCAACTGTAAATGCAGCAATTGACATGTCAAATAGCTCTTGAACATTCTCAGCATACCAAATCATACAACCTGTTTCAAGTAAGTAAGAAACTTCCAAGTTATCCGGTTGAATAGTTAGTGGTGAATTGATACCACGCGCCATAAGGATAAGTTGACAAGGAATTCTTGTACCAGACCACTGTGCGAAGTTTTCCATTGCACGTAGTGTACCTGGACCTGAAGTCGTAGTAATTGTTCTTGCACCGGCCATAGCACAGCCAGCAACCTCAGACATTACACCAAATTCATTTTCACCACGGAAGTATGTACCAACATACCCTTCTGCCCATAGTTCACCGATAAGGTGAGCTGCTTCTGATTGTGGCGTAATTGGGTACGATACAGATGCATCAACTGTACATCTTTTAACTGCTTCTTTTAAAACTTCAGAACCAGTCATGAAGTGCTTTTCTCTTGGAGCTTCGAAAAGCAGGTGGTCTGTAGAAACTAATTTCTGTCCAGACCAGTTGTGTGTTTCTGTCATATCAGTAATTTTACTCATTATTATCTCCTACCTATTTACCAAGCTCAGCTTTAACTTCTTTTGCTATTTTGATGAATTTCTCAAGCTCTGAAGAATGCTGGTCTCTTAATGTAGCCATTGCATCTTCATGCCCTGACAAACCACAAATCGCGATTGTATAACAGTCTGTTTCTGCTCTAACAATCTTTAATGCAACATTTGCATAATGACAGTGAACGCCAATAAAGATTGCTGCTTTGATATTGTTATGCCAAATTGTTAAGTTTGGATGATTTGGATTGATCTCAACTTCAGCATCAATTTTTGGATACTTTGGTCTGTAGTCGTACATTGGAATCATTTTTGAATTAAGAACTGTTGCCATCTCTTTAATAAGAGTAGCTTTTTTCTTTGCTTCTTCGTTGAAACCGTATAATACTTGTGGACCAGGGAAAATAGTTGCATTTTCACTTGTTAACATCACTCTTGCAATTTCTCTCATTGCAATTTCTTCATCTACTACATCTTCTAGTAGAAGTGCTTTTCCTTCTGGTGGTGTAATTACACCTTCATAAACAGCCGCAGGATACGGTGAATAATACGCAGGACCTTGATTTGCCATAAGTTCTCCTATATGTTTTTGATTACACTATAATTTGCATTTAAAGATAAATTATAGATTTATTACGCTTCGTGACCAGCCATTTCCATTGTAATACAATTTCGATCAAGCATATCCGTACATACGTACACACAAAGTGCACACCCCTTACATCTATCTTCATCTACCCAAGATGTATTTCCGTCTTTATCGAACATTAGCGTATTTGCTTCTGGACAATATAGTGTACACGTGTTGCATTTATACTCTGCACACATGTCTTTGTTGACTTTTGCTACATAATACATTTCTACTCCATATGATGATTTAAACATAGATATTAGTTCTGACAATTATGATTAACTATCATAACCAATAATTACTAATGTAGCATCAAAAAAAAACTATATATAAAAAATCTTATGAATAAATATTTATAGTATTAGGAACACATTTTTTCTCAGCTACACTCATGTTTCGTAATCGTGACTTTACTTAAAAAACCTTTGACTTTTCTTTAATTTAAGATATTAAAATATTTTTGTAAATAAATTTGCATTGCAATAAAAAAGCAAAGAAGTATAATAAATTCTTCATTTAAATATAAGATTATGATGTCAATTATAAAACTTGTCGTTTAGAAGAGGTATTATTAAGGCTATGCCGTCTACAAAAGCTTTTTCAATGCTAATTTATCTATTTTAAAAATTATGCAGAGATAAAATAATCAAGTAATTTTGGATTATTGAGGTGTCTGTAAATTAGTTGTGACTTTATTCATGTTTTGTCTATTTTTACATAGATGTCATGTTGCAAAAAGTAACACGAATTCAGTCGTCTTGAATACTACATTCAAAATTTCAAAGGATAAAAGTTTACGAAATTTCAAGATTAGTTGTGTGTAATTCACTCAGCACGGCTATGGGTTGTGTCTTTAACAGTACGATACAGTTTATATCATATTCAATATATTTTGTGGGCTGTCTTTGCAAGCATATTGACAGTTTGGTTGCTATTAGATACCTAAAACTTAGCTTTAGTGGTGAATGATAACTTCTATCTTTAACTTAGCTTAACAGTATAGATGCTAAAAATCCCGTTACAAAATGATTAGGCAGTTCTTAAACTACTCTTTTTAAAGTGATCAGTGATCAGATATTTAAGATAATCACTACTTTATATTCCTCTGTATATATTATGTATAGAGGATCTGCTTGATTAAGTCGTTTAGAACAAGACTGTCACTAGTCTTGTTGTTTAGGGGTGTTCAGAGTATATAGACTAAAAATACCTAGATACCGATAGACAAGAATGAGTAAGAAGTGTTATTCAAATAAGTATTTGAGATTATATATGATTGGAATACAGATTGGCTATTTCAAACTTTTTAAAGATAGGTATTCAAGTGAAACACTCTATTTGTATATGAGTCTGCCTGTGTTGAGTAAATGTATAGTGCCAATATATTTTTATTTCTCTTTTTAGAAAGTAAGTCATGATCACTGTGTATTGTAGTTAGTAGATTGATCTGTTGTGAAGTTTGAGAATAATATAGATTATATACTGTAGTATAAGAGTTTGAAATTGTAACACGGGGGAGTGTTTAAATTTAAGTTTTTGGTATCTTTGTTATATTTTTTATAAAAGTAATCTATAATAGCAAAGATATTTTAGAAGGAAGTCTTAATCCTTTCGTTGTTCAATTCACTATTAGTCAGTGTTTTGGTCGTAATATATGGCGAACGCACACCCGGTAGATAGGAATTTTTAGTGGATTACAGGAGTTTTTAGTGGAAAAAATAATATTGCTTATTCCAGGCATACCAATTTTTATAGCATTTATGCTATTTTTTGTTAAGACAAAAGAAAATATTCCAAGAGTAAGTATTGTACTTTCGAGCATGATAGCACTACTTGCCCTTTCTGGTTCATATTATGTTATCAGTAACGATAGAGCGATCACGGGCTTTAACGGACTATTAATCTACAATGAGCTTTCAGCTATTTTGGTACCTTATGTAGCTATATTAGGTCTGGTTATTCGTAAATATGCGACAAAGTACATGTGGGATGAAGCAGGGTATAAAAGATTTTTTATTCTTTTAAACTTTATCTTTGCATCTATTTATCTGCTTGTTATGAGTAATAATCTTATTGTACTTGCATTAGCTTGGCAGCTTATGAGTGTTGGGCTATACCTTCTTGTGTCATTTAACGTAGGTTCTCAAACTGCTGTAAAAAATGCAAGATGGACGATGTATATTCATAAAAGTGCTGACTTCGTATTTTTACTTGCGGTTATTTTGACCTACCAAACATTTGGAAGTTTTGATTTGGTCGTGCTAAAAGAGCAATGGTTGATTATGTCTGCAAATCCGATTGATGATCCAATGATATTTGCAGTAGCCTTACTTTATCTGTTGGCTGCAATGATGAAATCTGCCATCGTACCATTTCATATATGGTTGCCTTATACATCTGAAGCACCTACTCCAGTATCAGGATTGATGCATGCCGGTGTTGTAAATGTTGGGGGAATTTTACTTAATAAAATGGCATATCTGTTGATTTTATCTCCAATGGTGCTTAATATAGCATTTGGAATTGGCCTGTTTACCGCTGTCTTTGCATCAATGCTGATGCTTGTAGTGCCAGATATCAAACGTTCACTTGGATATTCAACAGTAGGTCAAATGGGTTATATGATTATGGAAGTAGGTCTGGGTGCATTTTCTCTTGCCGTGTACCATCTGATTGTGCATGGAATTTTCAAAGCTTCACTCTTCTTAGAGTCAGGCAGCATAATAAAGTATGCAAGAAAAGATCCACATATCCCAGAACGCCTTTCACATAAAACATTTGAGAAAGAAAATACGAAATATAAAAGTAGTAAAACATTTAAGCTTATAGCACTCTTTACTGCTGTTCCAGTTTTTGTGTTTATTGGAGCAAAAGCTATCCTTTCTCCCGAGTTCTTCGAGTTTAATGCAGCTATTATTATTTTAGCATTTGCCTGGCTTACGGGAGCTCAACTTTTCTTGTCTTTCTTTAAAGTGTCTAAGCTTGATTCAATAAAAGCTATAGTGGGGATTATTAGTTCATTTGCTCTTGTCATGTTTACTTATGAGTACATTGGGTTGGCATTAGAACATTTTCTATATGGCAAAGATGCTTTACTTTTTTACGAGGCGGCATCGCTTAATATAACTTTTCTAATCTTATTGGTTGTCTTCTCTTTTATTATGATTATAGGAGGGCTCTTTATCTATAAGCAACACGTTGTGGATGTTGCAGAAAATAGAGATAGTGCACATAAGTCTAAGTGGTCATTTTATAAACTACTTGTAAAAGAGGGATACTATTTTGAAATATTTAACAGTTCGAAGAAGGGAAAATTATGATCATTAATATATTAGTCTTTCTTTTAGCTGGGGGGCTGCCTTATTATCTTTTGTTAGAAAAAAGTGATAAATTTAGTAGCAAGTCCATATTTGTAGTAAGTGGATCTTTTCTCTTAAGTGCAGTTATACTTACCTTCTTTATTGACAAAGAACATTCAACACCATTTGTTGTTATCTCGTTTATAAGTGCACTGTATTCTATATATAAAGCGACAAAGACAACAAATTTCTATAAACTGGCGTATTACTTTATTTTTATGAATGCACCTTTTTTCATGCTTTTTGAAGGGCAGGGGGCATTTTATAGTTTGTCACTGCTTGTTTCCCTACTTGGTCTGTATGCGATTGCCTGTTTTTATGAGAAACACTATGGAAGTGCTAATTACCTTTACGTTAGAGGAATAACACTTGCGACGCCATTAGTAGGGATTCATATTACAGTATATTTGATTTGTATAGGACTTTACCCACCATTTCCAAACTCTCTGTTTTTTTTAACGTACATTTTTAACAGTGAAGCTGACTTACTGTGGTTCATCGTAGTTATTACTTTATATATTGGTAACTTTTTAGTCTCTATGAAAGTGTTGGAAAAATCAATTTTTGGAAAAACTAATCCAAATATACACTATGTTGATTTCAACTTTAAAGAAAAAGTTACTCATTTTATTATAATAATATTACTTACGCTATTAAGTATTTATGGGATTAGGGAGATACTTCTATGGGTATTATAGATAAACTTAACGCTGTCAAAAGTACAGTGCCACACTATTGGCCAATTGGTTCATTTATTCACCATAACCCATTAAAAGGTTTTGAGCATCTTAACTTCAAAGATGGGCTTAATAAAGCAAAAAAAATATATGGTGGAAAAGTATATATGGAGCCATCTTATTATTTAAAGTTTTATAATGAGGGGAAAATTTCACACTCTATATTAGAATCAAATCTCAAAGAAATTCTTGAAGTTGATGGGCTGGCGGAATATTATGATTTGGCTATGAAATGTTTACTTGAAGTAAATCCTCAATGGAACCATTTTAGAAAGCAGGCAGACTCTAAGGAACATGAGATTGATGAAGAGCTTCTTGCTTATTTAGATGATGAGTTTTCTTACCATAATAAAGAAAGATGGTTAAAACAAATAACTAAAAATATGACACTTTATGAGATTAACGATATTCTTTTTCATCGTGATGATAAAGAGGTGATTGAAAAAAGTGTAATAGAATATATTACCCGTTTTTTAGATGAAAGCCAGGCAACACTGCCAATGGCAAATAGAGAACTTGGAATGTTTGAAACATTTAAGCTTTATGAAGATTTTGATTATCCACATGACTCTGAAACATTTGTAGAAGAAGCATTAGTAAAACTACGTGTGAAAAATAAGGAGCGATACCTTCTAAATCACATACTAAAATTACATGGTTGGGCTGGATTTATCAAGTATCGTTCTGAAGATCCTGATTACTACGCGCAACAGAAGTATCCATCATCTCTTATGGACTATATGGCTATTAGACTTTATTATGAGGTAGTTTATATAGAGCATAGAAAAATTAATAATTTTGATTTGTTACATGAGTATACACTGAAAAATGGCGCTTATGTGGTACTAAAAATGATTAAATATAAATACAATCTACCTGGAAAGTACATAGATGCTATGGAGGATTCTAAAAACTATGAAGATATCTTAGAGAGATATGTACAAGAAGAACTCCAGCTTGATGCTAAACAAGTCCATCTTTCTAATGACATACTGAAAAACACTGAGATACCATTGGTTGAACTTGCTAAGATTATGGAAGTGTTACGAGAAGAAGAGGGATACATTTGGCTTAAGTCTCTTGAGGACACCTACATACATTCTTTTATAGATGAGATGAAGTTAACAGATGAAGTAGAAGCAGAGAGACCCTTGGCTTCTGCTACATTATGTTTAGATGTTAGATCTGAAACCATGAGAAGATCAATAGAAAGTACGGGCAACTATACGACTTACGGGGCGGGAGGATTCCTTGGTTTTCCCATAGCCTTTGTTGAATTTGATAAAGCACATGAACAGCTTTTATGTCCAGCAGTCGTAAAACCTGGGAACATAGTGTTTGAATTGGCAAAAGAAACAGATGATGATGATTATGCATCTAAAAAAACTATCAATAAAACGACTAAAAAGGTCATAAGTGATTTAAAAAATAATCCATATACGCCATATATCATGGTCGAGGCAATTGGTTGGATTTTTGGGATAAATCTTTTTGGTAAAACGTTTGCACCACAAAAAACTGAAAAATTCTTTTCAAACTTTAAAGCGAAAAAGCCTAAAACGACGTATACCCTGGATAAGTTATCTGATGAAGAGATAGAAATGTATGTCAATAAACTTCATATACGTATTATCGATGAAGTATTAGTAAATAACTCTTCACACAAGTACTCCCAGCAAGAGGTTCAGGAAATTAGAGATCATCTTGTTTTAGGTAATGAGTTATCTCTAGAAATACCATTAGATTTATTAAATAAACTAAGCAATAGTTACAATATATCAGCAGAAGATTATGCGTTTCAAAAACAAAAGCTTGCAAAAGTTGGGTTTACACTCGAGGAGAAAGTTGAGTACCTATATAACTTCTTAACTATGATTGGTCAAGTTGACAATTTTGCTGAATTTGTAATTCTATCAGGTCATGCAAGTGTCTCAGATAACAACCCATTTGAATCGGCACTAGATTGTGGTGCTTGTGGCGGTAGTAGTAGTCTTCCTAATAATAGAGCCTTGTGTATGATAGCAAACTCAAAAGAGGTGAGAGAAGCCATTTCGAAAAAAGGAATTCTTATTCCTGACGATGTGAAATTTATACCTTCACTTCATATAACAACTACAGATGAAATAATATTTCATGATACAGATATCTTAAGTGAAGAAGAGATGAAAAGGTTCTCTAAGGTTATGGAAGACTTTAAGAAGGCCTCAAGTATGGCACGTTATGAAAGAGTCGCTCAATTACCATATACAACAACTCAAAATGATATTATGATTAAGTCTATGGACTGGTCTGAGACGAGACCAGAATGGGGTCTTGCCGGAAACATGGGCGTATTTGCGGGCCCTAGAAAGTCCATTAAGCACATGCCTTTTGGAAATCGACTTTTTATGCACTCTTACGATTCTAGCTTAGATAATGAGAATGCTGATATTCTTACACGAATTTTTAATGGGCCACTTGTTGTTGGTGAATGGATTAACCTGGAACACTACTTCTCTACGGTTGATAATGCTATTTATGGTGCTGGATCTAAGGTGTACCATAATGTGGTTTCAAAAGTCGGTGTATTTAATGGTAACTATAGTGATCTGAAAATAGGACTTCCGACTCAGTCTGTCTTTTTAGAAGGCGAAGCATATCATGAGCCTGTTAGACTTCTGACTTACATGGAAGCACCTTTGGAAAAAGTTGGTAAAGCAGTAGAGAACTCTCCAGCCAGAGAGTTTATTCTTAACGAATGGATACGACCTATTATCATAGATAAAGCGGCAGGAAAGGTTTATTCATTTGAATCTGGAGACTTTAAAGTTATTAAAGAGTTTTAACAACTTTATACATAAATATTAATATAAAAAGGAAACAAAAATGTATACAATAGAAATTGAAAAAATGTGTAGTTGTGTGGTAAAGAGTGGTATGGATCAAGTGATGACATTTGATGAAAGACAAGATATGATTAACAAGGCGCGTGTCTTAGAGTGCCGTATGAATCAGGAGTTCTGTATGACACACTTCTTTGAAGCCGTAGATTATGGTGATAAAATTGTTATTCATAGTACTTTAAGACCTGAAGATGATGAAGATGATGATCATATTGAAGATGCAAGAGATCTTGTAAATAACGGTACCGTTGTTATTGGATTTGATGCTAGCGAAAAGCCTCCAAAAGGAAGTGGTGGAAATTAAGACAGATTCTACATCTGCTCTTTACGTAGTCATAACAGTAAGGCTACACTTTCATACTGAATGTGTTTAGAAGTTATGCGTACTGGATATGCTCTTCTTATTACTTTATACTCCTCAAAATTAGAACATAGATCCCCCCTTGTACCGGTTAGGCTGTAAGTAATTAAAAAGGTACTTGATATGTCTAAATACGTGTTTCGTGTCTTATACAAGTGCATTGCTCCCATCAGTTGAAGGCACTAAATACCTTAAGATAAATTTTTTATTATAATAGAATAGCTGCTTTTCAAAAGTACTAGAATTTCAGTTATTCAAACTATACTTCCGCTAATAATAAATACAAGGAAAAATTATGTATACAGTAACAATGGGACACGAATGTGCCTGTTTTAAAAAAAGTGAATATGAAAGTGAAAAAATATTTGATAACCAGCAAGATGCATACAATTATGCAAATATAGTAGTAGAATTCATGAATGAAGACTTCTGTGCTACTCACCTGTTTGTTGCGCAAATAACGAGCGAGAATAATTTTATAATCAGTGTAAGTGACAACCCTAATAGTGGTTCTTGTAGTACAGGCAGTTGTGGGCCTAGTGAAGCAGATACAGGTTGTGATACCGGTAGTTGTGGTTGTTCATAGTATCCATAACTTGGCATTGTTATTCAATGAGACAGAACTAATAATTTATGCTATAAAGGTTTAATCTTTTGATACCTACTTGACCTCTGTATTATCATGCCTAACCGGCACGATATACCTCATTAACAATAAGTTTGAATTTATATATTGAGTTGACAATCTTTTTTCATTAATTTTTCTAACCATTGAACATTTTCTTGAGTCAACTCTATTTTGTTGTAAAGACAATCAAATTGTGTTAAATTTACTAGACTTTCAATCTCTCTTGGTAGTTTAGTAAGCTGATTTTTCCACAGTGTTAATTTACTTAGATTGCTAAGCTTTCCTATCTCTTTAGGAAGAGAAGTAAGCTGATTTCCTCCAAGTTCTAAAACCGTTAAATTATGAAGTTCTCCGAGCTCTTTTGGAAGTGTTGAAAGCTGATTTTCTTGAAGAAGAAGAAGTCTCAATTTTTTTAGACTTCCTACCTCTTTAGGTAATGCCTTTAACTGGTTTCCTGCGAGATAAAGTTCTTCTAAATTTACAAGTTTTCCTATCTCTGCTGGTAGTTCACTGATTTGATTTCCCAAAAAATAGAGCTTTTTTAAATTCTGAAGGTTCCCTATCTCTACGGGTAGTTCTGTAAGTTGGCTTCCAAGAAGATTTAGTTCCGTTAAACGAAGTAACTTCTCTTTACTTCTTGGTAATCCTCTGAAGTACCCACCCTTTAAATAAGAGTCATGCACTATCCATTCTAAGTCAGAAATTTTATTTTTATCTGCCCAATTCCAAATCTTATGAATGAAGCTTGAATCCATCTTATAAAGCCTTATTTATGCTTTATGAAATCCAAGCATCACACCAAATAGTTTGTCTTCAGTTAATCCCATTTTCGCAGATGTCATCAGGTTGTTGTCCTGGTAGTATTGTACTAACCGTTGTGGGTCTTGACCTGTCATTGTAGCTTGGTAGCCTAGTGCTCCAATAACTTCTTGCTCATGAACATCAATACCCTCTTTTTTAGCTAAGGCTTCAACAATAAGTGATTTTTTAATACTTGCTCGTGCTTCTTCTCGCACAGACTCTCTTAGCTCATTGAACTTACCCTTGTCTTCCATATAAGACTTATGTTGCTCTTCACTAAATGATCTTGTTTTTTCACGAACCTTTGCATCTATTTCTTGCTCGACGATGTTATTTGGTAGCGTGAAGTCAAACTTAGCCAGTAAAGCTTCTACGATTTTAGGTTTAAGTTCACGCATATAGATTTGTGATAATTCTTCCGCTGTCGCCTGTTCTGCTAATTGGTTTCTAAGTCTATCAAGTGTAGCTGTTTGATCAGCAAATACTTTTTGTGCAAAAGCATCATCTAGTTTTTCAGGCTTTTGTTCCTGAATTTCGTGAAGTTTAACAACAAACTTAGCTTCTTTACCGGCTAAATCATCTGCTGAGTAGTCATCAGGAAAACTAACAATAACATCTTTTTCTTGGTTATACTCCATGCCAACAAGTTGTTCTTCAAAGCCAGGGATAAAGGAGTCAGAACCTACTTTGAGATTAAATTTCTCAGCACTACCGCCCTCAAATGTCTTACCATCTATGAAACCTGTAAAATCAATAACAGCAACATCACCCTTTTCAACTGGTCTTGCTGTTTCTATTTTTGAAAATGGCGCTTGTTGTTGGGCAAATGCTAACATTTTAGCATCTACAACCTCAGGTGCCGCTGTTGGTTTTGTATAGCTAGGTACGATATCTGCATAGTCAATATCTACATTAATCTCTGGAGAAATTGCCAGCTCTACTTCAAAATAGATACTATTGTCTTGTTGCTCATATTTTTTGAGTCCAGGCTGTCCAAGAATATTTTCAACATCTATATTTGCCTCTTTTATTCCAGCATTAATAAACTCTTGAAAGACTTCTCCAGCTGCATTTTGCTCGATATTTTCATCAGTGGAAGCATCATCTTTTGGTTTCTTAGCTGCTTCTGCTTTAAGATTAACAACCTTTTCTTCAATTACACTGTTATCAACATTACCACGCAAAATAAAGTTTATATCATCTATTTTTTCTACTGTAACTTTCACTAGAGTCCTTTTGGTTTCAATTGCGTAATTTTAACATTATTGTCTAAAATTAACTTTTTATAAATTTTAAGTTAAATTAGTTAAAAAATAGTTATGTAATATATTTATTAAACTTATGCAGATAAAGGTGAAGTATCCCCTTCTTAGTAGAAATAAATTCAGTACGTGTTGTTTAATTAGAATCCCCAAGGTGTATAGCCGTTTCTGAGTCCCATCTTGAAATGTGTAAAACAAGCCAATGCTTAAACTCGTCTTCTAAAAACCTTTGTATTTCTTTTGGGTCTTTGTATATTTCCCACGCTTCTTGTAGCTTTTTTAATTTTTTTCTTATTGTGTCATGTTCAGATTTATGCATAGTAAAAGCATAAAACTTACTCTGCTCCATCATCTCTTCTTCGGTAGTGAAATGATCTTCTACATCAAACTGAACTACTTTAAAAAGCGCATCGATTTTTTCTATATCTTTTGCCAAAACAGCATCATGAAAG
>Ga0316206_1001541_pt1 | contig 19604 bp, 15 predicted proteins | sample 6monthpyrite_MG_FD_204942 | JGI IMG/M metagenome (GOLD analysis project Ga0316206, IMG submission 204942) | Microbial mat bacterial communities from mineral coupon in-situ incubated in ocean water Damariscotta River, Maine, United States -... | ecosystem: Environmental > Aquatic > Marine >... | reverse complement strand
CTTCTTCTCCGTTATACTCCTTTCTATGGACGAAAAGACTGCTCAGCCGGTGCGTGTGATTGCGATGATGAACCAGAAGGGGGGGGTCGGAAAGACCACCACCACGGTGAATCTGGCGGCGGCGATCGCGCGGATGGGGCGCAAGGTGCTGATTGTGGATCTCGACCCGCAGGCGCACGCCACGCTTCATGTCGCGGGCGAGCGGGAGGATGACCCGGATCAGGCGACGGTGTACGACCTGCTGCTCGATTCCGAGTTTGAGTTGTCCGATTGTGTTCGCCATGTGGATGAATGTCTCGATATCGTGCCATCGGAGACGGATCTGGCGGCGGTCGAGACGGAGCTGGCAGGGCAGCCCGATCGGAACCAGCGATTGATGCGGGCGATCGGGGCGGGGACGACGGATCATGAGTTTATATTGCTCGATTGTCCCCCGGCGCTGGGGCTTTTGACGCTCAACGCGCTGGCGGCGGCCCAGGAGGTCATCATCCCGATGCAGGCGCATTTCTTGGCGCTCCAGGGGGTGAGCAAGCTGCTCGAGACGGTGGGGCTGGTGCGTGAGCAGATTAACGCTCGGCTTCGGGTGGCGGGGGTGGTTTTGTGCATGCATGATTCGCAGACTTCGCACTCGAAAGAGGTGGTGGCGGATCTCGAACGGTTCTTCGAGAGCCAGCGGAACACGGGCTCGGCGTGGAGCAGCGCGCGGGTGTACCACCCGGCGATCCGGCGGAATATCAAGCTGGCCGAGTGCCCGAGCTTTGGGCAGACGATTTTTCAGTACGCGATGTGGGCGCCCGGGGCGATGGATTATAAGAAACTCGGCGAGACGATCGTGGCCGAGTGGGACCGGGCGTTGGCGGTGGCCAAGGCGGGCGATCTGAGCGAGGCCGAGATCCGGGTGCTCAAGGGTGCCCAGGCGATGCTCGAACGAGAGCCGACGGAAACGAACGCGGTTGAAGCCAATGAATGAAGAGAAGAACGGCGTGCGTGTGCTGGTGCGTGTGGTGTTTGTGCTCTATACGATGGCGCTCTTGACGGCGACGCATTGGCCGGGGCTGACGGTTGAGGGGCCGATCGATCGGACGGATCTGGTGATCCATGCCGGGGTGTTGTTCTGGTGGACAGTGCTGTTATACAACGCGGGATTGATCGCGGTCGGTGGGTGCGGGTGCCTCAAGCGACGGATCGCATGGACGGCGGTCACGGGGTTTGCATTTGCGGTGTTTGATGAGTTGACGCAGCCGATGTTTGGACGGCAGGCGGACCCGACGGATTTGATTGCGGATGCGGTTGGGGTGTTGGCAGCGTGTGGGGTGATTTGGTGGTGGGTGAAGATAAAGAGGGATTGAACGCAGAGGCCGCAAAGATCACGCAGAGGTGCGGAGAAGAGTGAGAAGAATGGTGCCCTCCTTCAGCCCGAAGGGTGAAGGAGGTGGGTGGTCTGGTGATTGAAGAACCTCCTTTGCCCTTCGGGTCAAAGGAGGGCACCCGGCAAAGCGGGAGAACAGCAGAGCAGTAATTAAGAAGGAAAAAGAAAAGGGATGTTTTATAGGCACCCTTGACTGAAGGCGGCAAGGAATGCGGAGACATCGAAGAAGTTGAACTCGCCGTCGCCGGTGAAATCTGCGAGTGGGTTGTTGAACTGGAAGTAGGTCAAGAAGACGCTGACATCGAAGAAGTTGAGTACGCCGTCCCCAGTCAAATCCGCAAGGCATGGTAACTGGATGCATTTATTGAGTAGCACGCTCGTGTCGTGGCTTAAGAAGTTGGCGACAGCCATGTCCAAATCGCCGTCGCCGTCGAGGTCGCCGAGTGTGACGCTCAGTGGAAAATCACCTGCTGAGTAACGGATCTGAGCATCAAATATCCCGTTACCATTGTTTAATAGCACACTCGTGGCTGTGCTGTCTGTGCTGTTTGTGTTGGCGGTGACCATGTCCAGATCGCCGTCGCCGTCAAGGTCGCCGAGCGAAACGCTGCGGGGATTTTCACCAGCAAGATAGCGGGTCTGAGGTGCGAATGTCCCATCGCCGTTATTTAAAAGTATACTCGTGTCATTGTCCACTCCGTTGGCTACAGCCATGTCAAGATCACCATCCCCATCAAGATCGCCGAGCGAGATACTGGTTGGATGTCCACCAGCAAGATAGCGGGTTTGAGGTGCGAATGTCCCATCGCCGTTGTTTATCAGTATACTCGTGTCATTATTCACTCCGTTGGCTACGGCCATGTCAAGATCACCATCGCCGTCAAGGTCGCCGAGTGCGACGCTCGTCGGGGCGACACCAACAAGGTAGCGGATCTGAGCCTCGAATGTCCCGTCGCCATTGTTTAAAAACACACTCGTATCGCCGCTGCCTCCGTTTGCTACGGCCATATCTAGATCGCCGTCGCCGTCAAGGTCGCCGAGTGCGACGCTCCTTGGGGTAGAACCAGCAGAGTACCGGGTCTGTGGTGCGAATGTCCCATCGCCGTTATTCATGAGCACACTCGTATCGTCGCTTTGATTTGCTACAGCCATATCCAGATCACCGTCACTGTCAAGGTCGCCAAGTGTTACGGATTCTGGATTAATCCCAACTTCAAATCTCTGTTTGGCATTAAAGGTTCCATTGCCGGTATTTAAAAGCACGCTGATGTCGTTGCTGGTTTGGAGGGCGACAACCATGTCCAAATCAGTATCACCGTCAAGATCACCCAACACGACGCTGGTTGGGTTTAGACCCACAAAGTAGCGGATCTGGGGTGTAAATAGATCATTGGGATCACACTGAGCACTGGTTGCAGAGGCAATCGTGGCCAAGGCAAAGATCGTGGAGCGGATGAGCATGGCCATTGCAATCCTTTCAATCGGTTGTTCACTCTCCCTCGGATTCACTGTCGAACCAGTGATCCAATCGTGATTCTACACAAAATCCGGTTTGGATACAAGACCTTTCAATCGTGAATGCTTGAAGGCTGAGTACGGGTCGGGGCGCCCTGATGAAGAATCGAAGACCCCCGCCGTCACGCTGCGCGTGCCACCTCCCCCGGAGGGGCGGGGGAGGAGAGAAGATTGGTCATTTCAGGCGAAATGGGGGGGAATTGGTCGATTGAGTGGGCGTGTCTACGGATCATGGAACACAACTCGGATCGCCCGATGAAGCCCGCTCGGATGGGATCGGCAAGGACACGCGGACGGTGGCGGGGTTGACGCTGGTGTCGCGGGTGCTGGGGCTTGCGCGGGATCTCGTCACGGTGCGGGTGTTTGGGGATACGGCGGTGGGGTCGGCGTTTGCGGCGGCGTTTGCGATTCCCAATATGTTCAGAAGGTTGTTCGGGGAGGGGGCGCTCTCGGCGGCGTTCTTGCCGGAATATACGCGGATGGCGGATGACGATCCGGGCAAGGCTGATGCGTTTGCTTCGTTGACGATCGGGCTCTTGGCGTTGGTGACGGGGGTGCTGACGGTTGTCATCGAGGTCGGGCTGCTGATCGCGGTGATGATGTCGGGGGATGATCCGGATCGGGCGTATTCGTTGCAGTTGGTGATGGTGATGCTGCCGTTCATGCCGATGATTTGCGTGGCGGCGATTCTGGGGGGGATGCTCCAGAGCCACGGGCGGTTTGGCCCTTGGGCGGCGGCACCGATCATATTGAATGTGTGTATTATCGCGGCGGCGCTGCCGTACTTCTTTGTGGAGGGGGCGAGCGCGGCGTTGTGGGCGTATCCGATCGGGATCGCGGCGGTGGTGTCGGCTCTGCTTCAGGTGCTTTGGTCGATGTGGTGCCTGCGGGGGAAGGTGAGATGGACAACGGGGGTTTCGCAGGCGCGGGTCGAATCGAAGGCGATGCTGTGGCGGATGGTGCCGGTGTTGATTGGGCTGGGGACGCTGCAGTTGAACTCGTTTGCCGATACGGTGATCGCGATGTATCCCAACTGGGTTGGGCCGACGGTGTTCGGGCATGTGTATCCGCTCGATGAATCATCGAACGCGGTTTTGTTTTATGCCCAACGACTGTATCAGTTCCCGCTTGGGGTGTTTGGGATCGCGGTGGCGACGGCGGCGTTCCCGGCGCTGTCGCGCGTGGCGGGGGACAAGGAGCGGTTTGGCGAGATGCTCCGGCGCGGGGTTCGGCTGAGCTTGTTTATTGGGGTACCAGCGAGTGTGGGGTTGATGATCTTGGGGGGCGATCTGATCCGGGTGATGTATTCGGGGTTTGGGGATGGGTTCTCGGATGAGGGGATTGTGCGGGCGAGTGCGGTGTTGAGTGGGTATGCCATCGCGGTGTGGGCGTATTCGTTGAACCAGTTGTTCACGCGGGCGTTCTATGCGCGTGGGGATACGAGGACGCCGATGCGGATCGCGTTGGTGATGGTGGGGGCCAATGTGGTGCTCAATGTGGTGCTGATCTGGTGGTTGAAGGAGGCGGGGCTGGCGTGGTCGACGGCGATCTGCGCCATCGGGCAGACGGTTGGGCTGGTGATCGCGGCGAGGAAGAAACTGGGGTTGGAGTTGTTTGCCGGGAAAACAAAGGCGGTTGGGTTGATTTTGGCGGGTTCGGGCGTAATGGGGGCGGCTTTGGTGGTCGTCTCAGTGGTGTACGGACCCGGAGCGAGTTGGGGCGGGGAGTTGATCCGTGTGCTGGCGCTTACCGGCGTGGGTGCAGTGGTTTATGGGGTTTGGTCGATAGTGACGAGGATGGATGAGTTGGGTTGGTTGGTGTCGAGATCGACGAACTCACCAGTGAACGAATCCAAGGAGCGCCGTGAAGGCGAAGATTGATATGAAACAGACCACGAAGAAGAAGGTTCAGGTTTTGACGATGATCGCGTTGGGTGTTGCAGCGATGGCGCTGAGCGCGTGCAATACGGTCAGCGGCGTCGGCAAGGACATCCAAGAGGCGAGCGACAATGTGAAGAACGCGATCGAGAACTGATCGACGATGAGCATTGATCTTACGGGGAAACCGATCATCATCACCGGCGCGTCGAGCGGGATCGGCGAGGCGACGGCGATGGCGTGCGCGCGGGCGGGGATGCTGGTGGCGTTGTTCGCGCGGAGCGAGGACAGGCTCGCGGTGGTGCGGGATCGCATCGAACGCGAAGGGGGTAGAGCGATCGTGGTGGTGGGCGCGGTGGAGGATGCAGAGGCCAATCGGGCGCTGATCGCTCGGACTGAGGAGGCGTTCGGTGAGGTCTACTCTGCGATCGCCAACGCGGGGTATGGGATCGAAAGCGAGTGCGCGACGATGGCGATCGAAGAGATCCGGGCGATCTTCGAGGTGAATTTTTACGGGTCGTTGAATCTGATTCAGCCGATGGTTGCTCAGTTTCGAGAGCGCGGTTTTGGGCATGCGATGATGGTTTCGAGCGGCTTGAGCAAGATCGGGCTGCCTTACTACGGGGCGTATTGTGCGACCAAGGCGGCACAGGATCATTTCTGTCGTGCGATGCGGCTTGAGCTGACGGGGACCGGTGTGATGGTGTCGAGCGTGCACCCGGTGCTAACCGAGACCGGTTTTCACGAGGCGCTGGCGGATCGGGCGGGCGGCGAGCTTCGCATCGGTCGCCCAGCGAAGAAACAATCTGCGGAGAAGGTGGCGGATGCGATTGTACGGTGCCTGCGAAGACCCAAGGGAGAGGTCTGGACGAGCTGGGTTTCGCGGCTCGGGCTCGGGGCGAGCGTGATGATGCCCGGGCTGACGGATTTGGTGTTGAGGCGGATGGTGAAGAAGAGAGGCATTGGGAAATAGGCAAGATAAAACCGCATCGGTGAATGCGGCTTGTTGGGTTGAATGGAGTTGTGCAGTTTGGCCATCATGAGTTCTAGGCCATCATGAGTTCGCGGCCGAGGGCTTTGCGGATGTCGGCGAGTTGGCCGTAGTGCATGGTGGGGTGGATGGAGATCATGGTGAAGCACTGGCCGATGGTGCCGAAGTACTCTTTCCATTCTTCTGGGCACCCTGGGGCAGGCAGATCGAGATCGGCATCGGTGAGCGTTTCTAGGAATGCCAAGGTCTCAGTGCGTGCGGTTTCGAAGTCACTCAGAAGGGAGTCAATGGATGGGTAGGTCGAGGCATCGAGCGAGGGCTGTGTTTGGAATGCGAATTGTTCTTTTAGGTGTTCGAGGGTGCAGGTTTCTTTGCCTTGGATCATGCCGTTGAGGAGTGAGGATTCGGAGTGGGCGAGGTGGCCGAGGATCCAGAGCGCATGGTTGCCGCCGTTGACGGTGGGCTGGGCGAGTGGCTTGTCCTTGAGGTCCATGATGAGCCCTAATGTCATGCTGCGTGATACGGCGATGGATGATTTGATAAAGTTGATGGTGTTCATTGGAGTCTCCGGGGTTTGGGTTATGGTTGGCATGCATGATACTATTTTGTTTGGGACAGATCAAGCGTGGAAATAAAAAAAACCGCATCGGGTGGATGCGGTTGGAGTGGGGATTCAATGGGAAACGGGCTGGAAGCCCGTTCTACCAAGCGTTATTTTGGGCCGCCGGAGCGAATGTCGGCGGGGAGGTCGAACTTGGCGTCGTTGGTGCGGAAGAGCTTGGCGAGTTTGTCGCATTGTGCGTCGTAGGTGGCTTTGTCGGACCAGATGTTGCGTGGGTCGAGGATGTCGTCGGGGACACCTTCGACGGCTGTGGGCATGTTGAGTCCAAAGACCGGGTGTTCGGTTGTGATGGCGTTGTCGAGTTGGCCGCTGAGGATGCCCGTCACCATCGCGCGGGTGTAGGGGAGCGAGAAGCGCTGCCCACCTTGTCCTGCGGGGCCACCGGACCATCCGGTGTTGAGGAGCCAGACCTTAACGCCGTGTTCTTTGATGCGGTCTGCGAGCATCTGGGCATATTCTGCGGGTCGGCGTGGCATGAATGGGCCGCCGAAGCATGGGGAGAAGTTGGGGATTGGCTCGGTGACGCCGGCTTCGGTGCCGGCGACCTTTGAGGTGTACCCGTTGATGAAGTAGTACATCGCCTGCTCGGGGGTGAGCTTGGAGATAGCGGGGAGGACGCCGAAGGCGTCGGCGGTGAGGAAGATGACATGCTTTGGGTGGCCACCGATCGATGGGATCTGCGCGCCGGGGATGAAATCGACGGGGTAGGTGACGCGGGTGTTTTGGGTGATCGAGACATCGTCGTAGTCGGGGATGCGTGTGACGGGGTCGATGACGGTGTTTTCGAGGACGGACCCGAATCGGATGGCGTCCCAGATCTGAGGCTCTTTCTCGTGGGTGAGCCCGATGACCTTGGCGTAGCACCCGCCTTCAAAGTTGAAGACGCCCTCTGGTCCCCAGCCGTGCTCGTCGTCGCCGATGAGTGCGCGGTTTTCGTCGGCGGACAAGGTTGTTTTACCTGTACCGCTGAGTCCGAAGAAGAGTGCGACATTGGATGGGTCGTCTTTGGCGATGTTGGCGCTGCAGTGCATTGGGAAGACACCGACTTCGGGCATGTCGTAGTTCATGGCGTAGAAGAGTCCCTTTTTCATCTCGCCGGCGTATTCGGTGCCGAGGATGACGACGATGCGTTGTTCGAGGGATTGGGCGATGAGTGTTTCGGAGGTGACGCCAAGAGCGGCTTGTTCGTCCGCGGTGAGTTTGTGCATGCCCGCGTTGATGACGGTCCAGTCGTGACTCCACGAGCCATCACCGGCGTCGGAGGCGGAGCCAGGCTTGATGAAGAGGGTCTGGGCGAAGAGTGAGTGCCAGGCCATGGTGGTGATGACCTTGACACCGAGGCGGTGGTTGATGTCGGCGCCGGTGAAGCCTTCGAAGACGAAGGCTTCGTCCTGGGTGTTGATGTACTTGGTCGCGATATCAAGGGCGGTGTCGAACTGAACTTGGGTCATGGGCTGGTTGACCTTGCCCCAGTCGATGTTGTCGTGGATCGCGGGTGAGTCGACGAGGTACTTGTCTTTGGGCGATCGTCCGGTGCGATCGCCGGTGTTGACGGCGACGCAGCCATTGGCGGCGAGGGTGCCTTCGCCCTTGAGGATAACCCTTTCCATGAGTTGCGCCGCGGATGCGTTGGTGAGTGTGCGGTCTGAGGAAAGGTTGAGTTGATCTGTAACGGCGCTCATGACAGGCTCCTCAGGGATTCTGTTGAGATCCCCTTGCCCCCGATGGCTTGATATTGAATTGCTCGGGGATTGGTTGAATTGCGGGCGTGGATGGCGATTGAGTAAACGGGTTCAATGTCTTTGTTTCCACGCCTTTGTGTCAGGAGAGAATGGTAGCCCGGATGGTTGGAAATGTTGTGAATTCTGGGTGATTGGTGAGAGACTTTGGGGTGGTTGGCGTGCTATATTCTGTTCTTCGACAGCGAAAGTGTTTGTCTGTTGATGGTGGCCGTAGTTCAGTTGGTAGAGCACCTGGTTGTGGTCCAGGATGTCGCGGGTTCGAGTCCCGTCGGTCACCCTTTTCTGAGATCTGCACGCGACCCGATGGGTCGTTTTTTCATGCTCCCCGCTCACGCGGCCCGTTGGGTCACGGGCATTTCGGTGTGGGCGTGCTCGTTGAGGAGACGGACGCAGGTCTCGAAGAGCAGCTCTTTATTGACGGGCTTGGAGAGGTATTCGTCGCACCCGGCCTTGAGGCAGTGCTCGCGGTCGCCGTCGAGGGCGTGGGCGGTGAGGGCGATGATGGGAATCGATATGCCCTGTTTGCGGAGCTCGACGGTGGCGTGATACCCGTCGAGGACCGGCATCTGCATGTCCATGAGGATCAGTGTGTAGGGGGACCGGCTTTGGCGGGCGGTGTTGACGGCGTCAATTGCGAGTTGTCCGTCGAAGGCGAACTCGACCTTGGCGCCCGTTCGTTTGAAGATGTGGTGGAGAAGAACCCGGTTGTCCTTTGCGTCATCGACGATGAGGATTTTTTGCGTGCTCAAAATGGAGTAGGGAGTTGGCGAACTCGTGTCTTCAGGGGTGTCGCTCTGATTTGTGTAGGCACCGGGATCGATGGTGAGTGTGAAAGTCGATCCTTTTCCGGGTGTCGATTCGACGGTGACATCGCCGCCCATGGCCCTGGCGAGGTCTCTCGATACGGCGAGCCCGAGCCCCGCGCCGCTGAAGTTGCGCGTGAGGGTGTCCTCGGCTTGGCTGAATGGATCGAAGATCGATTCGTGGCAATCGGGGTTGATTCCGATCCCGGTGTCGGTGATCGCGCAGGACAGTACAGGTGGATTATTATTCTCGAGGAGTTTGGCGTGGATGGTGATCTTGCCCGTCTCGGTGAACTTGATGGCGTTGTCGACGAGGTTGAAGAGGATCTGCTCGAGTTTCTTGGGATCTGTGGTGATCTGCGCGGGGCAGGTGTGTTCGATTTCGAGATCGATGTCGATCTTTTTCATCATCGCCGCGGACGCGGTGTTGGCCTTGAGTGTGACGAGGAGTTGCTTGAGATCGCATGTGCCCTTGATGATCGAGAGCTGCCCGGATTCGATGGCGGACATATCGAGCATGGTGGCGATGAGATTGGTGAGTTGTGTGCTCGATTCATAGATTGATTTGGACAGTCGGGCACGCTCGGGCTCGGTGAGCGAGTTTTCATTGAGCAGGTCGGCAAAGCCCATGATGGCGTTCATTGGGGTCCGGAACTCGTGCCCCATGTTGGTTAGGAGTCTCCAGCGGACGGCGTCGGCGCGCATGGCGTATTGTGTCGCCTTATCGAGTTCTTGGATTTGGCGACGGATCAGGAGTATGGTCGGTTCGATGATGAAGAGCGCGCTGGCGACAAGGACGATGAGCATGAGGAGCATGCCGATCTTTGCGTGGTTGATGCTCTTTACGATCTTTGATTCGAAGCGTTTCTCATAGAGCGAGAGGATGGATTTCATCTTTGGGAGATACTCGGACTGGGCCTGGGTGATCTCATCCTTTGTCGCGGTCACCTTTTTGATTGTTTGTTCGTCGACATAGGGTGCTCGGCGGATCATGCTTGTTGTCAGTTTCTTGAGTTCCTCGACCGATTTCATCATTGATCCGAACGAGCGTTCGGTTGCGCGGTAGGCCTCGATCTCGCTTGCCTGTGTCTTTGAGTTGTGGGTGTCGAGGTAGCTTTGGGCTTCTTTGAGATCATGGGCGATCCGGTTGATCTCGTTGAGCATCGGTCTGAGGGTTTCCCAGTCTCCGGTATGGGCAGAGGTATTGATGGTGAGGGCATCGGTGACGAGTTGCTGGGAGAGGAGGCGTTGGCGACCGGCGAGGTTGATCTTTGTTGCTGCGGTGCCATCGAGCACGGAGGTGATCGAGAAGATCATGATCGCGGTGAGGATGGCGACCGATGCCATTGATGCGATCGACAGCACCCGGAACCGGGCGATGGTCTGGAGGATCTTTGTGCTGTTGGGTTGGCTCATACTCGTCCGATCGGATCTGCATTTTTATTATGGGAAGTTGGCTTGTAGCGCATGCAATATCGGCACCTGGCATGAGGTTCTGAAGCCTAAGTACTCATGAGGGACTGATTTATCGGGATTTGATCAGGCCGCTTTGCCCATGCTGGTGCAGATGAGCTTGATGTCGGCGAGTTGATCTTGGTGATTGCTGAGATCGCCCGAGTTGGCGACCTCGTCACCCACTTTGAGGGTGAGGTCTCTGAGCGATTTCATCCCCAGAAGTGGGGCGATGCTTCGGATTTTGGTGCAGGTCGCGTAAACGAGGATGGGGTCGTCTGTACGGATTTGTTGATCGAGCAGGACGCCGAGTTTGGCGACCTCGACGCGGAGCAAGTTGACGGTCTCGCGATCGACCCCTGAGCGGACCGTTTCGAGTGTTTTCTCGGACCACTGTGAGATGAGGTATTCGCCGAGTGCACACAAAAGGGCATTTTCATCGAATGGGACTGGGAGGAAGAGGTCGGCGTTTGAGAGGCGGACCTGTTGTTTGGAGAGTTCGTCGTGGCTCTGTCCTGAGAGGATGATCGGTTTTCTGTACCCGATCTCGCGGAGATGCTTGGTGAACTCTGGGCCGGCCATGTTCCCGGCATCCATGCAGACGAACACGAGTTGATAGTCGTTGATGTCCTTTTCGAGCGCGTCCTTCGCCGTTCCGGCGAATCCGTAGTTGATGCTGGTCCCTTGAAGGTATTCGCGGATAAACGGCATGATTGTCGGGTCGTTTCCGACGATGATCATTTTTCCGTTGAGATTCTCTGGGGTGACGGTTTCAAGCGATTTGATTGATTCGTTGATGTCTGGACGGATGAACTCTTGGACGACGATTTCGGTATCGAACCGGATCCCGATCTCGTGGACTACCCCGCCGCGGTGTTCGCACCTGATGACGGATCCTCTTGCGTGGTAGCAGGAGTCATCTGTGCGAGAGAGTTTGGCGTTGACCACGGTGCCCGGGTAGATAAAACTCGAGTGGAGCACCGACATACCCCCGCGGGATATGTTTCGCGATGCGACCGTGATGGTGTTCTGTGAGCGATCTGTAGTTTCAAGCATGACCTCAAGGAACGGGTCGAGGTACTCGAGCCTGGTGAACACCCGTGCGGTTGATGTTTTTTGTGGGTTTGAACCGTTGACGGTTTCGAGCTTGATGAGCAGTTGTTTGTACACCTGCTCGCTCATGCCGAGCGTGTTTCGTTTGTTGTGGGTGACGATTTTATTCGATTGCTTTGCCATGGCTCTACCGTATATGGATGCGTGGATAATGGTTCGGGCGGGGGATGCTTGGGATATGGTTATGCTGCGGGTTTGGCCTTGATTCGTCGGCATGCGACGATGAGGGCTCGGATCTCGGTTGATGCTTCCTTTGCGTCTCCGCTGCTGAGCTTTTTGTCGGCTTCGATCGCGAGTGTCGATATGCAGGGGAATCCGAGCGGTGAGGCGGTGCCGCAGAGGGATCGAGAGATCTCCACACAGGTCTGTGTATCGTTTTCGCGGACGGCCTTTTCAAGGTTGAGTGCCATGCGGGGGACATCGGTGAGGAACTTGCCGAGGAGTGCGTAGGCGGAATCTTCATTGCTGAGATTAGAGAAGAGCGGCCCGCCGTCGCCGTCGGCGTGGAGGAACTCGGCCATCGCCTGTAGGAGTCGATCTTTGGAGACTGGCTTGGTGAGTATCCCCGCTGCTTGGGCATCGCGAATAGCGTCGAGTGCGGTTTCTGATTTGTCAGAGGTCATCATGATAACAGGCATGTCTGAACCCGCCTCGCTCAGTGCGGCGATGAGATCGGGACCTGTCTCGGTACCGAGGTGATAGTCAGCGACGATGAGATCGCACCCCTTGGTCGAGCGTTTGACCGCGTTCTCGATGTTGTCTGCGGTATTGAGCGCGAGGTTGGTGTCTTCGAGGAACATGAGAAGAAGGTCGCGATCGAGATCGGTGGGAGTGACGATCAGGATCGAGCCGTGGAGGCGTTCGGGTTCGACGCGTTCGAGTGAGTAAGCCTCGTTGAGCGGATCGAGCCCGAGGAGATCCTTGGTTGAGATCTGTTCGTCGAAGGCAATCCCGATCTCATGTACCCGTCCTTCGAGGTGTGTGCACCGCATGATTTTTCCGGGGACTATCTGTGCTTTGTCGTCGGGGAGCTTGAGTGTGACTTCGCATGTGCTTCCAGTATGGATAAACGCGGCGTGGAGGATCGAGATCCCGCCTCTGGAAATGTTCCGGGTTGCGACTGGGAGGGTGACCTTTGAGCCTGTGGCGTGCTGGATCGTGAGATCGACCGCCCCGACGCGAAAGGACCATCTGGCGAACTCGCGGTCTGGTTTGCTGGTGTTTGTCTGCTCGCAGTCAAAGTGCTCGAGAAGTTTGTTAAGTTCGTGCTGCCCGAGTCTGAGTGTGTTCATTTTGTTGGTCTGATCGGTTCTCATGCGGAGTTCTCGGCTTGGGAGTTGTGGGTGTGAGGTCTGCGCACTATCGATCCGATATCGGGCGATCTTGTGTCAATGCAATGTGGTGAGTGAGAAGTGCGCGTAAACGCTCGGATGCGCGGAGCGCTCCGGTCGCGCCGGGTGGCGTCTCGTCCGAGAATAGAAGGAGCGATATCCTTATCGGACAGGTGGTGGGGTTGCCGACGGGCGGCGGTTAGACATCAAGGTTTTTGACTTCGAGTGCGTGGTCCTCGATGTACTTGCGTCTTGGTTCGACATGCTCGCCCATGAGGAGTGAGAAGAGGTTGTCGGCGTTGCCGGCCTGATCCCACTGAACGCGGAACATCGAACGGACCTCGTGGTCCATCGTGGTTTCCCAGAGTTGGAGCGCGTCCATCTCGCCGAGCCCCTTAAAGCGTTTGATCTCCATGCCTCGGCGTCCGATCTCGTGGAGAGCGCCGAGGATCATGGGGATGTTCTCGGCTTCGACGATCTTGGCGCTGGCATTCCGAGGGGTATCTTCATCATCGTTCTGTGTCTCGGGCGAGATGATCTTGCCGGTTTTAGTGGTGCTCCAGGCGAACCGCGCGGGCATCTTGTCGCCGGTGACGGATTCCTCTTGGATCAGTGCGTAGTCGTTGATGTCGATGCCGAGGGTTGAGAGTTCGTCGAAGATGACGGCGAGTTCGCGGTTTTCGTGGAGTTCACGGACGGTGGCGATGGGAGATTCGATCTCGGCGGATGTTGTCTGCTCTGAATCGTCCTCGATGTCGTCGGCGTGGCGCCAGTTGTTCCTGACGATGACCTCGAGGGCTTCGCTCTCGGACCATGCGTACTCGCTCGTGGAGCGAGTGGCGACGATGTAGGACGGGAGATCCCCATCTCTGCGTGCTTCGAGGAGGTCAACGAACTTGGTGCCCCGGCGCTCGGCGATCTCGGCGAGTTCGCTCAGGCGAGTGAGATCGCGGACGAGGCGTTTGGCGTCGTTTCCGGCGATCTCGGTGATGGTCTCGGGGGCTTCGCCCGGGCGGGCGTTTTCGATGTCCCGCACGAGCAGCTTCGAGCCGTCGAGCCCGAGTTCGGTCAGGACCGAGTCGAGTTTGCCCTCGTTGAGGACATACTGGGACTTCTTGCCCTTGATGATCTGGTAGAGCGGGGGTTGGGCGATGTAGATGTGCCCGCGCCGGACGAGTTCGTTCATGTGGCGGAAGAAGAAAGTGAGCAGGAGGGTGCGGATATGGGATCCATCGACATCGGCGTCGGTCATGATGATGATCTTGCCGTAGCGGAGTTTGGAGATGTCGAAGTCACCCCCGATGCCGCAGCGGAGGGCGCCGATGAGCGTGCGGATTTCTTCAAAGCCAAGGACTTTGTCGATGCGGGCGCGTTCGACATTGAGGATCTTGCCCTTGAGTGGGAGGATTGCTTGTGTCTCGACATCGCGGCCTTGGGTCGCGCTGCCGCCGGCCGAATCGCCTTCGACAATGAAGATTTCGGCGCGGTCGAGGTCTTTGGTTTTGCAGTCGCGGAGTTTGTGGGGCATCGAGCCCGAGTCGAGGGCGGTCTTGCGCCTTGTCAGCTCGCGGGCCTTGCGTGCGGCTTCTCTTGCTTGGGCGGCCATAATGCCCTTGAGGCAGAGTTTTTTGGCTTCGGCTGGGTGCTCTTCGAGCCAGTTGTTGAGGGCTTCTTGGAGGGCGCTGGAAACAAACCCTTCGATCTCGGGGTTGAGGAGTTTCTCTTTGGGCTGATTGTTGAACTGGGGGTCCGGGAGTTTGACCGATACGATGGCGATGAGTCCCTCACGGAGATCGTCGCCCGATGGGTTGGTGTCTTTTTCTTTGAGGATTCCTGCCCGTTTGGCGTAGGTGTTGAGGGTGCGGGTGAGGGCGACCTTGAATCCCTGTGCGTGGGTGCCGCCATCGGCGTTGTTGATATTGTTGGCGAAGGAGAGGAGGGTTTCGTTGTATCCGTCGTGGTATTGGAGCGCGACCTCACAGACCATGTTTTCGTCTGGGATTTCTTTGCGGAGGAAGACCGGCGATGAGACGGCGTTCTTGCCCTTCATGAGGTGGGTGACATATTCGAGCAGCCCGTTGTCAGCCTTGAAGAGCTCGTGCTTGATTTTGCCGTCGGCGCCAACGCGTTCGTCGGTGAGTCGAACGGTGATGCCTGGGTTGAGGTAGGCGAGTTCGCGGAGGCGATGGACGAGGATCTGGTAGTCGAAGGTAGTGTCTTCAAAGATCTCATGGTCGGGCTTGAAGACGACGGTGGTGCCGGTGTGCCGTTCTGCGTTTTCGGGGATTCTGCCGACATCGTGGAGTGGTTTGGTGACGACGCCCCGCTCGAAGGTGATGGCCTTGATCTCGCCGTCGCGCCAGACCTCGACTTCGAGCAGCGACGAGAGCGCGTTGACGCACGAGACCCCGACGCCGTGGAGCCCACCCGAGACTTTGTAGGCGGAGTCTTCTTGCTGGAACTTGCCCCCGGCGTGGAGTTTGGTGAGCACGACCTCGACGGCAGGCTTGCCGTTGATCGTGGGGTCGTCGTTGGTGACGGGGTCGGTGGGGATCCCTCGCCCGTCATCGGTGACCTTGACCGAGCCGTCGGCTTGGATGGTGACGGAGACAAAGGTGGCGAACCCGGCCATGGCCTCGTCGACTGAGTTATCGACAACTTCGTAGACGAGGTGATGGAGGGCGTTGAGCCCGGTGCCTCCGATGTACATCCCGGGTCGCTTGCGGACCGCTTCGAGCCCTTCGAGGACCTTGATCTGGTCGGAGGAGTATTCGGCGTTGGGTGCAGAGTTGGGGGTTTGTTGCTCGGTCATGGTGTGCTTATATTGCTCGCTCGGTGCTGGATTGAAATCGGGGTTGCCGAACGGGGAATGATGTGTTGTGGTATCGTGTGTGTGCGCGGATATTTTTTGCATCGGCGTACGGTAGATTATAGCGTATCTGGCATGGTTTTGCCTGTTTTTATGGGCACAAACTCGGGGGGAGATGGCATGGGGTTGTGTGGTAAAAAACACTGAAAAATCAGATGAAAACGCGGATTTTGAGCGTGGATTGTTTGTCTGCGAAAAGCCCGGGATTGAGTTTGCTGGCGCAGGCAAGGCGGGACTGGGGATCGGGCTCATCGGGACACAGGTTTTCTCGATGATGTTCCTTGTGCCGGTGGTCGGTTTCTTTGTCCTGAGGAACCAGTTGGGGATGTCTTCGTTGGTTTCGGGGGTCTTCGCGGGGGTGGTCTCGGTGGGGCTTGTGGTGCTCGGGATCTGGTTTTTGCTCAAGATCAATAAGGGCAATCGAAAGGGGGGTGGGTATTTTAAGAATGAGAGCGATTCGCGTTTTCGGGTCCGCGCGGTGGTCCCGAAGAAGAAACAGGAGACCGCGATGATGCGTTGGGTGCAGTTGGCGGTCGGGGGCGGGGTTGGCGATGGTGAACCAATCGGCGAGGACGAGCTCATGATGGTCCGGGGCGGTTTTGAGCCGATGGTTGTCCGCCCGTGGTTCGGGGTCAAAAGGGATCGGCGATACTGGTGGACCTTTGTCGTGATGATGATCGTTGTCGCGGCGTCGGCGGTGTACGGGCTGAGCATTGTCTTGGGAGGGTGGGGCGCATTGTTGAACTCGGTGGGATTTATGGGGTATGCGTTGACCGGGTTGGCGATGGTTGGTGGGGCAATGTGCGCCGAGTTGATCTGGCCGGTCTATGTGCGATTAGTACCGGGACAGTTATATATTTTTCGGTATGGTTTTTTGGGATCAGGCGAGCCGACGGTCGACAGCTTCGATCTTCACACGATCGGTTTGTGTGTCGACTTCGGCGGGTACATCGTGTCGCTCGAGCCAGCGCGCCTGTTTGGTGAGCCGCTGCCAGCGATGGTGATGGGCAAACGCTGGCCCAATGCACAATCGTTCCCCGATGACTATCAGCCGAGCTATTTCACGGTGGCGATGATGCGTGGTCGGCGGGCATTCGCTCAGCGATTGGTGCAGGCGGCGCGGACGGATGAACCAACGCCGCCGGTCTCGATGGATCGGTTGGGGGAGTGAGCTTCTTGAGTGAGTTGGTCTTCCTGTTTCGTTCTCGCACTCGGGTCTCGAAAACACAGTTTTCAAGCAAAAATGAATGATAATGGGAAAATGTCAGCATTTCCGGAATGAACGGTTGGAAACAAGTGTTCCCATTATTCAACTGAGGAACGGGTGGCTTGAATAGGAGAATATCTGATGTTGAAAGCAGCAGTATCAATCGGAGCCGTTCTTGTTAGTGGGACCACGATTCTTGCGACAACCACCCATTCGACGGGATCGGCGGTTGAGTCAACGGGTGTCGCCAACACGGCCGAAAACGAAGTCAGTGGGCAGCAAAGCGAGGCGACGCTGTGGGGGATTTATGGGCATCACAATCTTCATGATTGCCCAATCAATAATAAACAAACGGCGGAGTATGTTGTCGAAGCAAGCAAGGCCGATCTGACGCCACTGTTTCAGAAATATGGGATCACCGCGCTTCGGGATCGGTATCACTCTGGGCTTGAGCACACATTCATGTGGGTGTTTGAAACGACACGCCCGCACGATCTCGAGGAGTTTGCGATCGAGTTGGGGATCGCGAGTTGGAATGATTTAACTTTTGTCCCTGTGCGGACCTTCGAAGATGGTGTGGCACCGGTCGTTGCCAAGATTCATGGGATCGATTATTGAGTTTTCACCAGCAGCCGATTCAAACAAGCCTTAGGTTGCGTGATTGCGATCTAGGGCTTTATGGTTTGATGATGACCCTCGAGATATGCTCTGCGAGGAGTTCGTAGACGATGGGGATGTCGCTGTCAGCGAGGCGGACGCAGCCCATCGAGAGGTCCTTCCCGATCGAGTCCGGATCGATGGTGCCGTGGAGCCCGAGCGAGGTGAGCGGTGCGTATTTGCCAACTCCGGTGATGCCGATCCAGTACTCCCCGATGGGGTTTTGAGGGTCGTTGGGTGCGTATTGCTCTCTGGCGTTGCGTGGGTTGACCCATCCTGGGTTTTCGAGCTTGTTTTGTGAGACGACGAAGTCGCCGACGGGTGTGCCGTTGCTGCTTCCAAGCCCGACATCGAATGAACGGATATAAAGCCAGGATTGCGGATCGCCCGGCGCGCCGTGGTAGATATCGAGCCGATGGGCAGCCTTGTTGACGATGGCGTGGAATGGGCCGCGGACAAGCTTAAGGTTCTGACCGAGCCGGATCTTGGATGGATCTGAGATCTGATTGACCCGTGCAATAAGTTTCCAGTGGGTTGCCAGCTCTCGGCGAGCAGCGATCTTCGAGAGCGAATCGCCGGATTGGACCTTGTATGTTTCGCTCATCGGGTCGTTGGGGTCGACCACGGGTGAGAAGAGGAGCTGGTTGTTGATGGCGGTGAGTTCGTCACGCAGGACCTGTGCTTCTGACTCGGAGATGTTGCCTGTGATGAGTGTTTGGGAGAGGAGCTCGCGGGCGCCGACACGATTGTTCTCTGCGATGAGCCGACGGGCGGTGTCGAGTTGGAGGCGGATGCCCGAAGATTTGCCCGCGCGGGGTTGGGTTTGGGGGTTGGGGTGTGACTCATCAATGGCTTTGGGTTGGGGCTTGTTCTCGGCGGCCTGCTCGGCGGCTGAGAGGATATCGGTGTTGGTTGTTGTTGCGGGTCGAGATGTCTCCGATTTGGCGGCGATCGCTTCGTCGATCTCAGTGTTGGCGCTTGGGCGATCGCCCGAGCCGGGGAGCGGTCGTGATGGCGAGTTGTTGATGATGCGTGTTGGGTCGCTTCGGGTCGGCGATTGTGTGTCTGCGTTCTGTGCGATCTGGGTCTCGTCTTCGGCGTTGGTTTGTTCTTGATCGGTAGCGATTTTGTTGGCGCGTGGTCGGATGAGGGTGTACCAGACGAGGGCGATGAGGGCAAGGATCACGATGATCGCGATGACCTTGCGGAGCGGGCCGCCCGATGATCGGCGATAATGAACCTGAGATGATCGGGTGGCGTTTCGTGAAGATTGGCTTGGCAGGCTCATCCGTGGTTCCTCTGGCTGTAGTTTGACAGGAAATCGTGGGTCTTATTTGGGCTCGAGTTCGCCGATTTCGGTGATGACCCGGTCCATCGAGTGATCGTGTGGTTCCGTGGGGACGGCGTCGACGATCTGGCACGAGAAGCATACGCCGACAAGCACCGGGCGGGGGGTCGGTAGGGTCTCGATCATGCGATCGTAGAACCCCGCCCCGCGTCCGAGCCGATTGAACGAGCGGTCAAAGGCGAGCCCGGGGATCAGGATCAGGTCGATGTCGTTTGGTTCCACCATTGGGCTACTCACCATCGGTGCCCGTATGCCGTATCGACCGATTTGGAGATCGGTGTCCAGATTGCGTATCTCGACGGGCAGCATGGTTTTCGCGTCCCAGTCGATCGCGGGGATGCAGATGCGTTTGCCATCGGCGAGGGCGTGAGTGACGAGTGAATCAAGCGAGATTTCGGCGGGGAGGGCTGCGTATGCGAGGATGGTGGTGGCGGAGCGATAGATATTGGAAGCATGTAAATGGTCTGTGAGTTGCTTGCTGAAATCTACACGATCGATTGGGTGAATCTTCTGGAGGATGTCCTTGAGGGCTCTTCGGAGGGTGGATTTGGGCAGAAGAGGGGGCATGGGAGAGATGATAGGGGATTGATTTGAGTATTGAGTGTTGACATTCGAGGTGGATTTAGGGAGCATTGAGTCTGTATCTGTATAACCCACATCGGGTGTGCGGAGGTTGATTTAGACGGTTGCCGAGAACGGGGTGAGTAG
>Ga0316206_1001540_pt1 | contig 19625 bp, 18 predicted proteins | sample 6monthpyrite_MG_FD_204942 | JGI IMG/M metagenome (GOLD analysis project Ga0316206, IMG submission 204942) | Microbial mat bacterial communities from mineral coupon in-situ incubated in ocean water Damariscotta River, Maine, United States -... | ecosystem: Environmental > Aquatic > Marine >... | reverse complement strand
CATCCAGCTAATTCGTTTTCACAAACAATGCCTCTAACTTTGCAACCAGATATGGCATCTACTTCTATCTTAGAGTTCATCCAAGCAGTCAATGTTTCGATTGTAAATAATTCATGTTCGATTAAGTGTTTTCTAATTTTTTTGCTATTTAGCAGAGGTAGAAAATCACTTGGATTGATTATATTAAATTTTAGATATTTAACTGTACCCATGATATTGATAATTTCTTTATGTGTCTAACAGTTGTATTAACGAGACCCCATGTCTCGTTATTCCTTTTTATGTATTTTTTTCAATGTGGCTCTTCATACTATTAAGTAGATAGTCCCAAACTGTTGCATTCATCATTTCATACATTTCTTTTGACTTTATATTACTTTGTTCTAATTCAAGCTTTGTACCATTGGTCTCTTTTGATAGCTTGTAAGAAATTGAAAGATGATTCTCTGGTGTCCTCTCTGTTCCATGATTATCACTCCAGTATGAATATTTATATTCACTAGGACGTGATAAAACTTCAATCCTCCCATGATCGATAAATTTATTATTGTCAATTTCACCTTTGTAAAGAACTTCACTTCCTACTTCCCATTTCGAAACAACTTCATTAAGAGGATAATATTTTATAATTTGATCAGAGTCAGTAAGCATATCGAAAACTAATTCTGGTAATGCATTGATAGTAATTTCTTTTTTTATTGTAAAGCTATCCATTTTGATGTCTTTTTATTTTATATAACGCTCCGTTAACGCGCGCCCAAACCGTGCGTAGTGCAGCGTAAAATGGCGACAGTCATACGCGAAACGGAGCACGGTTTGGGCCTCGCCGTTGAACGGTTTGATACTCATTGAGCCTTCTCCCCCCAGCTTAGCCTTTTGGCTAAACTGGAAGGTGACAAAACCAAAAGGAGAAAACTCAATGAACTTTTACAATAACACGCATCCCTACTATTGTGGAATAGATTTACACGCCAGAACACTCTATGTTTGTATCATAGACGAGGATGGAAACGTCTGTGCTCACAAAAAAATATCAGCCGATCCTAATAAACTTGCAGCACTTCTCGAACCCTACATCGGAAATATCGTGGCCGGCGTTGAATGCATGCACTGTTGGTACTGGGTGGCTGATTTTTGCCAAAACATCGGTGTCGATTTCATTCTCGGCCATGCGTTATACATGAAGGCCATTCATGGCGGCAAAGCGAAAAATGATCGAATCGATTCGTTTAAGATTGCCAACTTAATCCGTGGAGGAAATTTCCCCCTCGCTTACGTCTACCCAAAAGACATGCGTGCCACCCGTGATTTACTTCGCCGATGCATGAAAATTGTTCGTCACGGTGCCGACTTAAAAGCCCATGTCGTCAACACTACCAGTCAATATAATCTGCCACCGAGTAAAGTGAACTTAAAAAACACCACCGCACGAGAACACCTTAAAACCACATTCCCTGATAGTGTAGTACAAAAAAATATTGATTTAGACATGGTTATTCTTGATTGTTATGCGGAGCAATTGAGTAAAATAGAATGGTTTATCGAAACACAAGCGAGGCAGCATAAACTCGGTCGTTGTGTTTATTTCATGTTGAAAAATGAGACGGTATTTAATGAGGAACGATTTTTAAAAGGTTAGTCACGCCAAGGGATGAGTTGAACGTCTAACTGGACAAGCGGGTGAATATAAATAAAACGGAGAACTTAATGCGTAGCCGTAAAACGCACAGCATCTGTTTATATATCAACGACCCTGAGCCACATGCCTTGATTAACTATCCCTTGGTCGTGCATTAAATACAATTAGCAAAGTTGCTTACACCTCGACTGAGCCTGAAACTAACTGGAGACGAAACGACAAAGTCAACCAAGATACTTGAATAGTGCCAGCATGAGGTTAACCGATGAATGTCTCGGCAACTGCTCCTGCGTTGCCCTACCTCCTGCATCCCTGCAGTCGTAGTACCCCTGTCATACTCAATGGACTGAGTTAAAAACAGGCTGCGATGAGATCGCAATAAGAGAGCCTCTATATGTGTTTGCTGTAAGTGACTTGCTTAACAGTGACCTTGACAGATGAAGTAGATGACTTTGTTAATTGATTTTATTTTGGTTATGAAAGTAATCAAATATTGTTTACTAATGCCTATTGACTCGAGAACGGCTCATATGTGTTAGGCATTATTTGCTTGGCGGTGATGCGGTACTACCTGCTAGAATTCCACCATCAACATTGATCTCAATTCCCGTTATATATTTAGACTCGTCAGATGCAAGGAATAGAGCGGCATATGCAACGTCTTTAGGCTCCCCCATAACTCCAAGGGGAATCTCAGAAGAGATTGCTTTAATCGCATTATCTCTTTGCTCTCCTTCTCCAAGCATCACATCCCATATAGGTGTGTATATGGCACCCGGGTGAATAGAGTTGCATCTAATGGGATATTTCTTTTCAGCACAGTAAAGAGCAACGGATTTCGTATGATTGCGAACAGCTGCTTTGCTGGAGGCATATGCAGCAGCAAAAGGAATTCCAATAATGCCTGATCTTGAAGATATGTTTATGATACTTCCGGATAAAGAGTCCTTTATAAGCTGGATACCGTATTTACATCCAAGAGCAACACCATCAAGATTCGTCTCATGGACTTTGTGCCAACTTTCAATATCCAGATTTTCAGGGTCGTGCGGGCCACGGGTTTCAAGAATGCCGGCTATCCCCGCATTATTCACCACAATATCCAAGCCGCCATATTTCTTTTTAACAAACTTGCTCGCTGCAATCCAATCTTCCTCTTTTCTCACATCAAGGTGAAGATAACAGGATGGTTCGCCAATTCCAACAGCTACTTCTTTACCCGATTCATCATTGATATCAGTGACTACAACATTCGCACCTTCCTCAGAAAATAGTTTAGCAATGGCTTCCCCTATCCCTCTCGCAGCTCCGGTTACTAATACAGTTTTATTTTTAAGCCTTAACATATAACCTCAAAATCATTCAGAAAATCCACAACAGCCTTGTTAAAAATTTCCGGCTGATCCATTAGTGGCAGATGCCCCGCTTCTTTGATTTTACAAAGTGCAGCGTTGGGCATCATAGCTACTGCATTGACGCCGTAGTCAACCGGGAATAGTCGATCATTCTCGCCCCAAATGACCAACGTCTTATTTGATATCTTGCGAAGCGCAGATTCCGGTACAGCTGAAACAGCCGAACCTCGACCTTGCATAAAAGCATTTTTACCGCCTTTGCGCTTCAGCACCTCGATGGAATATAAGCCGTGATTTGGATCCCTGTTTTCAGGTTTGAACAATAAATAATGAGAAAAAAATCTATTCGCCAGAGCAGATGGGAAGATATTCAGCCAAGCCATTTCGATAATGGATAACAAGGGCGACTTTGCACCCAGTGCTCCAGAGTCGACAAGGACGAGCTTGTCTACCATTTCTGGATAGTCGAGGGTAAATTGAAGGGCAATTGCTCCGCCTTGAGATAACCCAACAATATGTGCTTTGGAAATTCCCAGCTCCAGTAAAAACTGTTTTAGCCAGGCAACGAAGTAAGTTTTGTCATATGCGGCATCAGGTTTATCAGACTCCCCATAACCGACAATATCTGGCGCGATAACGTGAAAATTTTTTGCCAGTGGGCCAATGGATGGATACCAGGTAACTGCACCCGCCCCACCTCCATGTAGAGTAACGACAGGATAACCAGAGCCAGCAGACAAGTAGGCTGTATTAATCGAGCCAACCAACACATTGGCTTGTGTGACAAGAATTTTAGTATTTTCTATTAGAGCTTCTCTATAGGTTTTCATATTCATATCACTAGAAAGGTTACGAAACGATTTTCAACAATTCAGAAAATAGGCTTAGCTGTTTAGTCTCAAAGTGTTCAAATAGCGCTACTGAAGTATGCGCAAATGTAACCTGCGCTTCTTCATAAACCTGCTTGCCTGTAGCAGAAAGCGTCACCAGACTGACTCTGGCGTCGCGTGGATTGTCCTCCTTTGTGACTAGGCCAATTTTTTCCATAGGGTTTATAAGACGGGTTACGCCTGACGGACTCAAACCGATCCGCTCAGCAAGGTCGCTGCGCCGCATTTTCTGCGTTGGGGTAGTGTATAACTGGTTTAGAACGAGATATTCAGTTAAGCCAATACCATGCGCAGATAGTGCGCCGCCAATCCGTTTCTGGATTTTGTTGTGAATACTAATGACATTTACCACTAACCCACTTTCTATATCTTTTAACATACTTAACTCAGTTGCGAAGTGTTTGAGTCAGCAAGTATATGCGCAATATAGTTGTGATGTCAACTATGTCGCAATCATCTGAAGTGAGTGGTTGGTCGCCTAACGACAAAGCTGTGCGGCGCAAACGAAGCGCAGCGTAGTTTGCGTCCGAACAAGCACCTTATGTTGTATATGTAAAAAACTCCCATGAACTTTGTTTTGCTCCAAGTGACTTATATACATACTGCGCTGTTTCATTTGAAGCTGCAGTTACCCACTGCAACTGAGCTGCACCATTTTCTTTAGCGTATTTTTCACAGTGACTTATTAGTTTTTTTGCTATGCCTTGTTGGCGACATTCTTCTAATGTAAAAAGATCGTTCATTATTCCTACTTTGCTGGTAATCGAAGAAGCATAACTAAAATATACCGTTGCAAAAGCTACTAATTTTCCATCAAGTCTGTAGCCAAAAAGACAGCCTTTGCTCGATGAATACCCGAACTGAGAGAAAAACTCCTTATTTTTATTTTCATCAATATTTTCTATTTTATAGAATTCCTGATACTGCCTAATCAAAGGGAGTACCTCATTTATATTTTTAACATCAATAGGTTCAATCATCACAGTTTTTCTTGTAGAACATAACAGTTGTATTAACGAGACCCCATGTCTCGTTTTTCCTTTTTAGCTGTTTATATTTTTTTCACTTTATTGGTATTCTAATATATCCCCAGGCTGGCAATTAAGCTCTTTACAAATAGCATTCAACGTTGTTAAGCGAATCGCCTTTGCCTTGCCCGTCTTCAAAATAGAAATATTTTGTTCAGAAATCCCAATAAGCTTAGCCAGCTCATTTGATTTTACCTTGCGTTTTGCAAGCACCACATCTAGATTTACTACAATTGCCATTGTGATTTATACCGTATGTGCTTGTTCGTTTTCTAATTTTGATGCCTCTTTCATTACCCAAGAGACTAACAGAATGACGGCACCAATAATTAATGTACCTACATCCGAAACACCAAACTGAGCGACCATTACACGTTCACCTGGCAAGTTGTTGAACGTTAAAACAACGCTAATTAGCACGACAAAAATTAGATTGGCAAAAACCCAAGAGATCATGGTGATCCCTAGACGACTAAAATAGTTTACATTTTGTTCTGAAAAAACAATTGCCCTTTCGTAAAGTTTAAACAGCTCTTTTAGGTTGATTGCCCCATATACAGCAACAGATACGGGAATTAAGCTGACTAAAAATGCTAATAAGAGTGTTTTAAAAGGGAGTGCTTGGCTGACTACAACAGGTAATTCTGTCGTAAATCCAACAGGTAGGTAGTTGAAAAATAGCCAATACAACAAATTGGCAACGGGAATGAAAAATATTAATACGGTAAACAGCAATCGAAATGTACCGCTGACACGTTGTATGCGGTTAATGTTTTCGTTTTCACTTTTCATCGACTAAGACCTCTCTTCTTTAAGAATAAAACAAGAGCATAGCAAAAATGATGAATGTTTGTCGATAATTATTTATCGATTAACGATATTTTACGACCGATCAACTTGACGCTGATTTTTATAGCTAACAGTTGTATTAACGAGACCCCATGTCTCGTTATACGTGCAAACAAGATAAGACAACAATTAATATCATTACAGGAAAAGACCACTCTAAAGGTTTTGATACGGTAAGCGAAAGTGACCCGAGAATACCTATGAAAGTTGGCGTAAAAGGGGCATTCAGAAAATGAAGTATTTAATATCTCTCATATTGAGTTTACTAATTTCAACCAGTGTCAGTGGTGAACAGAAAAGTTTTGGTTACACTCCTAGAGTTGAAGCAACTTTTCAAAAATTCTTCGGCTCATCGGTTGATAAGGCCGAGTCGTATGTGGATGGCGTGGAAATAATAGGGGAGAAGTTTTCTGAAAGCCCTGGATTCGGTATTCCTCTAACCTTGAATTTTAATATTGATAAAGATGTAGAGAAGGTGTTGCTTTTAAACGCAGGAGGTAATCATTATAACTATGATGGAAGATATAATGATGAATGCGCGAAGGAGCCGGTTACCGTTTTTAGCTATATCGAAAAGACAAAGAGCTACCCTAAGAAACTCCGTGTTTTAATGAAGACAAAGTGCAACCGTCATCCAATTACTTTATTATTATGGGTAAAGACGACAAGTGGCGATTTTTATCGTGCTAGTTTTCAATTCCGTACCAGCTCATCGTCGTAAGTGTGCCTAGATATTCAAGCAGTGATTGATTAGTCGGTCGCTGTTTTTTTATTTCGATTTATTTTAAATGCTGACTAGAGTAATGGCTTTAGTGGATGTTCAAACCAAAGGAAATTCAAACCAGAACACACTGCCTTTTCCTAGTTCTGATTCAAACCCTACATTACCATGCATCTTGGTTATCAATTCTTTTGTTATAGCCAGACCAAGACCGGTTCCACCTTGCGAGCGTGTATCGGAGGAGTCTGCCTGAGAAAACTTGGTGAATATTCGATTACAAAACTTGCCTTCTATTCCTTTGCCATAGTCCTGTATACAAACCTTTGCTTTGCCTTCTGTTGCAGTAACAATAATATCGACATGCCCTCCGGGGTGCGAGAACTTGGCCGCGTTTGATAAGAAATTGGCCATCACCTGGAGTAGACGGCTAGAATCTATTTCAATAATTGCATCATCGCACTGAGCGATTATTTTTAGTTCGACATCATATTTATCGGCATAGGCTTTGTTCATTGTTAATGATTGTTCAATGAGTGGCATAAGAGGTTGTCGATGAAGGTTAAATTGCATATTGCCGCTTGCGATTTTTTCCATGTCAAGCAAGTCATTTATTAATACTGTTAAGCGTTTGGTATTTGAGGTCGCTATCTCAAGCATGTTCTTAACTTTATCAGGTACCTCGCCAACGGCTCCACCAGAAATCAAACCCAAAGTGCCCATAATAGAAGTAAGTGGTGTTCTGAGTTCATGACTTACGGTGGAAACAAATTCATTTTTCATATTTTCAAGGCGCTTGCGTTCGGAAATATCCAGAGCGACACCTAAATATCCTTCAATTTTACCTTCAGGTGATTGTATAACGGTAACACTGAGTAGCACCGTAATCTGTGAGCCATCTTTTTTAACGTACGTCCATTCACGCGTTTCAGAGCCTTGATCTTCGGGAATAGTGACAAACACTTTAAAGCCATTTATTTCAGTTTTTAATATTTCAGATAATTCAATTCCGCGTTGTATAACCTCCGATGGGATATGAAGAATGGCGGGCGTTTGTTTGCCAACCATTTCTTCAGCCTTATATCCCAGCATTTTTTCAGAACCGGGGTTAAAGCTGGTTATCCATCCATCTATGTCCGTGGTAATAATTGAAATTTCAGTTGCGGCATTAAAGAGTGCATTAAGTTCTGCTGTTCGTTTTATTAAGGTCTCTTCAGCAATTTTTCTTTGTGTGATATCGGATTCAATGGCGATATAGCCCAACAGTTCACCATCACTCTTGAGAGGATCACAGTCAATATGTACCCAATAAGGTTCACCATCATGGGTGTAATTAATCAGGTCTTCAGAAAAACTTTCTCTATTTTTTATTTTACTTGATATTCTTTCGATTGTTTCATGATTGGTATCCGGGCCCTGGAGTAACGTGCCAGGGTTTTTACCAATCACACTTTCTAGAGTGTATCCCGTTAATTTAGTAAACGCATCATTAACCCATTCCGTGTTTCCGTTAACGTCAGTTATAACAACGCCATTTGTTGTGCGACTTGCCACCATAGATAATCGTTTTAATTCAATTGTATTTTCATCAACGATAGATACCAGGTTTTTCTTTTCAGTCGACAGGTTTTGATATTTGTTTGATACCTGTGAAGCCATGGTGAGCAAAGTATTGGAAAGATTGTTGTATTCGCTTATTAAACTTGTCGGCAGGTTAATGGCTTTACCCCGGGTAATATTGGCAACCAGTTTCTGACTGGCTTTATCTAAAATGTTTATAGGGCGAGTTATCCAGCGGCTAATATAATATGAGATTAGGATTGAAATGAGCATCAGCACAGCTAAAACCATGAATAGTTTTGTTTTTAAATAATTAATTTTATCGACGGTCTGAGAAGCATTTTTTTCAACCAGAATAGTATCTACATTCGGTATGTCTGTAACCTTCAGGTATGTTAAGTAATGCCCTAACTGCCAGCGTTTCATTGCGGCTAATGATGAGTTCGGCAACCAGATTTTGGCTCTATTCTTTTTGGTAATTATTTCTCCATTTTTTTTATCAAGACTTTTAATTCCTCCATATTGGAAAATTACTTTGTTATTATTTAAAATGGCATACGAAATATCGTTTGTTAAATTTAATGAATCAATATGTGAATGTTGTTCGGTATTTTTTAATTTTTTAGAATTAACCGTCAAGCTGCGTTTTATTTGTTGAGCAATTTGTTGGATTTCGTTTTCAGTTTGTTGTTCATAGATAACACTCGTTTGGTAACTGCTCATTACTGAAGGAATTGTGCCAGCGACTAATGTAACTAATAGGATGATATTAAATAACAGAGGTTGAATACTGATGTCACTCTGCTTTTTCAGTAAGCGATGTGTACCTAAGCATATAAAGCTCGCAATGAGCGCATTGAATATACCGTTCAAGGTTTGCTTCAAGGCAATTAAACCTGCTGCGTCAAAACTCAAACCTATAAATTGAGTATAAAAAACGAAGACTAACGGGATGCCTACGACTAACCAGTAAGTAGCATCAAGGAGTATTATTTGACGGTTCCCACGGCGCAGAAACCATACAACCCAGAATGCTTCCAAAATAAAAATAATAGCCGCATATGGGTGACCCCAGAGGTAATAAGTATACAGGCTGCCAATTATTGCAATGATAAGCACCTGGAGGCGACCAAGTGTTAACGCTGCATACATTACGGCAATAGAGCCGAAGATTAAGTCAATACTAAAAAATAGGGGGTAAGAGAAAACATTACCTAGTACAGCTAAAATGGACAGTACGATGACCATATAAAGGGAATTTTTGTATAATGATTTAATCATTGATTGAAAGACTAATCCGGATGCTTTGAATTAACTAGTTTATCGGCACCATTCTCCATTACATAAATCAATTGTGAGGAAAGTGGGTGTCTAGTCAATTTTTAGCCAGAATCAGCTTATATCCTTGCCTGGCGAGCTCGATTTTCTTCGTTACAGGCACTTATATTGCTTTTTTGTTGGGGTGTACTTTTCGGGGTATTGGAAATTTATGATAAAGCCATATTGGACGGCTGATGTTGATTTAAGCCGTTGAGGTAAGATTGGTTTCCTGGTGTTGTTATCTCACTATTGATGATGGCCAAAGTAACCCATGCTTTCAGAAAGCCGTTTGGCGGCCTCTATAACAATCGGTACCCATTGTTCTTTTCGGCGTTCAATAGGGGCTGATAGTGATAAGCCTCCGGCAACATCACCGGTATTGTTGTAAATTAAAACCCCGATACAGCCTACACCTAATTCAGCTTCCTCATCATCATAAGCAAAACCATTGCGCAGTGCCTGTTTGGATTTGTTAACTAACACATCGATATCCGTAATGGTGTTTTTAGTATAGGCAGGTAATCCGGTTCTCTGTGCATATTGGCGGCACTGGTCTTCGCCTAATTCAGCCAGCATCAATTTTCCGATAGCCGTCACGTGCAGAGGGGCACGACTCCCAATAACTTGTTCAACACGCATCATTTGGCCACTAATAGCACGTTCAACATAAACGATTTCGTCCTTTTCTCTTATGGTCAGGTTGATTGATTCACCTAACTGATCCCGTAATAGTCGCATAATCGGTTTTGCCTGTTGGCGAAGATCAACATGTTCACTCACATGGCTGCCCAGATGGAATAATTTTATCCCTAGCCGGTAATAGCCAGCATCATCACGTTCAACAAATTGGTGATGGGTTAAAGATGAAAGGATTCGGTAAGCCGTTGAGGGATGTAATTCACTTTCTGCTGAAAGAATTTTCAGGCTTACCGCTTCATCATAGCGAGCCATGATATTCAGTAATAACGCCATTCGATCAAGTACCTGAATTGATGATTTTTCGGTCATCTGAGCCTCTTCACATTATGAAAACGATTGTGTATAGCGAGATAATAGTGCATACACCAGCATTTCACCAGTGTTTATTGTCATTATAGATTGTTTTTAGCTGTCTAAATTTCACAATGCGAAAACGATTGTGTATTGTGAAATAGAAGATATTGTTCTAGAGTTATTACATCGAAGTATTAAATGACATGACATCGTTAAATTAAAGCAATTTGCATCGTATTTTTAGGAGAGCATCAAATGAGTACAGCCGAACAATTACATCCATCAAACGCTCCTTCATTCTGTGAAGGTATTAATCACTATGGTGCTGCCTGGCCTGAATATAATACTAAAGCCGCTGTGGCAGTTATAGAAGAAGGTCAAAGTGCTATTAGTGACTGTGGCAATGCCAATTCAGTGTTTCAAACACAGCTCATGGCGGATGCGTTACGTTATCTTACGTTACAAGTTTGCGGTTCTAAAGGTTCGGGTCATCCAGGTGGCTTCGCGTCCAGCGCGGATGCCTATGCTGCATTGGTGATGTTGGGTCATACCAATATTGTTACCGAAGTAGGGCATCATGCACCGGGTTTCTACAGCGCTATGTTTTTGGATACGTCACTTGAAGAAATGGGTATTAACACCGTTAACGACATGCATGCACGTTTTCGTGAGCGTGAAGGTTTGCTTGGTCATTTGTCAGGTGCTATTCCAGGTTTACTTGCACCGGCGGGTCCATTAGGTCAGGGACAGCACTTTGCTATGTCAGGTGCATTATTACATCCGAAGAAATTATTCCCGTTCACCATGGGTGACGGTGGTATGGGTGAACCTTACATTCTTTCTGCCATGATGCATTTTAATACTGCTTTTCCAAACTCAACCAACTTCCTGCCAACCTTGGTATGGAATGGATACAGTCAGGAACATCATTCAATGGTTTCGCGCATGACCAATGAAGAAATGACAAACTACTGGAAAGGCCACGGCTTTAAAGAAGTTGTTCTTATTGATGCAAAAGATTTTGATGATTCAGCTCAAGAGGGTGCTTATATCGATAGCACACATTTTTCGTTTGCTAACCGTCTTAAGTTTACCCAGGCCGTTCTTGAAGGAATGGATAAAGCCGCTAAATCTGCATTAGGCGGCACACTAACCGTATTCATTATTAAACAAATGAAAGGCGCAGGCGTACATGCGGTAGGTGCAAAATCACATAATTTATATCCTGCTGATACGTTAGATCAGCCGCATATCATTGCCGGTTTACAGCGTCGGGCATTAAACCCGGAAGCATGGCAAATTGTGCGTGATAATTTCTCTCGTGCGGGTGGCGGACCGGCAGTTAAAACATCCGTAACCGAACATGTATTGGAGCTTGCTCCACTGGGTAAGTTACCGATTCATGAATTCAGTAAAGACGAAAAAGCCGTTCCCTCGACCGCAATGGGTGCCCTGGTAGCCGCGGTTGGTAAAGCGGATAAACGTTTTATGGTAACGAATGCAGATGGTAACGAAGCTTCAGCAATGAAAAATATTAATGATGCTTTAAAAATTCGTCACCCAACGGTTGACCCACTTTATAACCAGGAACCCAATGGTCAGGTTTATGAGCCATTAAACGAAGATGCCTGTGCCGGTCTTGCTGCGGGTCTGGCATTGTTTGGTTCACGAGCTTTATGGTTATCGTATGAAAGTTTTGCCATTAACGGTTGGCCGATTGTGCAAACAGTAACACAGGCAATGGCGGAACTACGACGTAAAACACCTTCTATTGTCACTATGTTTACTGCAGGTGCATTAGAACAAGGTCGAAATGGCTGGACTCATCAACGCCCTGAAATAGAGAATTATTTTGCCGGCATGATGCGTAACGGAAATGTTTATCCGTTATTCCCTTGTGATGCGAACACCATTCAGGTTTCTTATGAATGGGCAACCAACACCTTTAACAAAGGCATGGTTATCATTGCGTCTAAAAGTCCTTTGCCTATCTACATGTCCGTTGCAGAAGCGGAGCATGCGATTGAAGAAGGTGCGGCGACAATTTATAAAAGTAAATCGGGCGATAAAGGCACCGTTGTATTTGCTGTAACAGGAGACATGGTTTTCTTACCGGTGTTTGAAGCAAAAGATAAATTGGAAGCAGAAGGTTACTGTGTACATATAGTCGCGGTGGTTAATCCGCGGCGCCTATACCGTCCGACTGATGTTGCATGGGATACGGTATCGGAACCTGATAACAAGTTTATGGATGATGACCACTTTAATGCGTTGTTTGATGCAGATGTATTGATTGCCGTGAGTGGTGGACCAAGTGCACCGCTTGAACCGGTACTGTTACGTACTCGCGCTGCAAAACGTGACACATTTTCCTGGAAACGGGGTGAAACAACGGCCTCGGCTGGTGAACTCATGAGCTTCAATGGTATCACCGCTGAAGCAATGACTGAACGTGTTAAAACCTTAACTAAATAAATGTGGCCGTGCAGAGGCAGTCGATGCCCTAAACACACGTTGTGTTTATCTTTATAAACCTTTGCACGGTTATTTCATTATTTAAAAGGATTAAAAAATGACATACACAAAAATAATTGTTCTAGATGACGACCCAACGGGTTCACAAACAGTCCATAGCTGTTTGTTATTAACTCAGTGGGATGTAAAAACATTACGTGAGGCCTTGCTTGACACGGCGCCGCTTTTTTTTATTCTGACAAATACCCGTGGTATGGATGCAAAACGTGCTGCTGATATTACCCGTGAAGTTTGTGAGAATATCAAACAGGCATTAGATGAATTAAAAAAACATGAACACAATATAAATCCCATTCTGGTGAGCCGGTCAGATTCTACTTTACGTGGTCACTATCCTATTGAAACAGATGTCATCGCTGCTGAATTAGGCCCTTTTGATGCACATTTTCTGGTGCCGGCATTTTTCGAAGGTGGACGTATCACACGTGACAGTATTCATTATCTGGTTGTTGATGGAAAAGAAATACCCGTTCATGAAACTGAATTTGCAAACGACTCGGTTTTTTCCTACAAACACAGTTACCTCCCCGACTATGTTGAAGAAAAAACGCAAGGAAGAATCAAGGCTGACCAGGTTGAACGGTTTTTACTTGATGAAGTACGTGGCAATAGCATCAGTCACTTATTAACGCTGAAAAATAACGTATGTTGTGCAGTAGACTGTGAAACGCAGGCTGACCTTGATCATTTCTCTGATCAACTTAAAGACGCAGCGAAACAGGGTAAGCGTTTCCTGTTCCGTAGTGGAGCCAGTTTATTAACATCGTTAGCAAACTTGCCGCCACAACCTGTTGCCGCTGATGCCATGCATGCCTATGTACGAAGTGGTAAAGCAGGCGCGATCGTTGTTGGTTCACACGTTAAAAAAACAACCCAACAACTTGAGCAGTTGCTCAGGCAAACCGATATTGTCCCGTTAGAAGTCGATGTTGAACGTATTCAATCTGATCGTGCTTCTCTTCTTGAAGAGATATTAAATCAGGCTCGTGATGCTCACGCTAAAAATTTAAGCTTCGTTATTTATACCAGTCGTGTAGAGAAAGTATTTTCGGATCAAAAGACTCGTTTAGACTTTGGTGAACAGGTATCCGCTTTCCTTATGGATCTTGTTCGAAACCTGCCTGACACACTGGGTTATCTCATAAGCAAAGGTGGAATCACCTCAAATGATGTTTTAAGTAGTGGTTTATCATTGCGTATGTCGCGCGTCGTCGGGCAAATTCTTCCAGGTTGCTCGGTTGTCTGTTGCCCGGATAATCATCCACAATTTGCGGACATGCCGGTTATTATATTCCCCGGTAACGTCGGTGATGAAAATGCCTTAACCACGGCCTACAAGCGATTAACGGCAAAAGACTAGTTTATGAAATAGAGCGTGACGGTCGTTGGATTTTCTCTGGTAAATCGTGGGTGTATTGCAGAAAACTATTTTTACACGTATTTACTTAAAAATAGATACTTATAATCTGATAAAATATAAAAATGAATTTTAATACTAGCCCTACGCCAGCATCACAAGCTGATAACACTAAGCCTGGATTCGACAAAGTATCCCTGCTGATTGAATTTCTTAAGATACTCCCCGATGATGCCGTCCTGCATGCGGCCGAAGATTTACATCCGTATGAATGTGACGGGCTTTCGGCGTATCGATGCGTTCCTTTGATTGTTTTACTCCCCAGTACGGTTGAACAGGTACAGTCGATTCTGCGCTTATGTTATGAGCGCGAAGTACCAGTGGTTGCACGTGGCGCAGGAACCGGTTTATCGGGTGGTGCATTACCACTGGATAACGGGATATTATTAAGCCTGGCTAAATTTAAAGATATTATCGAGATAGATAAAAATAATCGGGTTGCTAGAGTGCAACCCGGTGTACGGAACCTTGCGATATCGCAAGCTTGTGCGGAATATAATTTATATTATGCGCCGGATCCTTCTTCTCAAATTGCCTGTACCATCGGTGGAAACGTTGCTGAAAACTCGGGTGGAGTGCATTGTCTTAAATATGGCTTAACGGTTCACAACATCCAGCAACTTAAAATTATTACTATGGACGGTGAGCTCGTTACCATTGGTGGCAGCGGTCTTGATTCGCCCGGCTTTGACTTACTTGCCTTGATGACGGGCTCCGAAGGTATGTTAGGCATTATTGTTGAAGTCACAGTAAAACTATTACCGATTCCGCAACGCGCACAAGTTATTCTGGCTGCCTTTGATGATGTTGAAAAAGCCGGTGAAGCAGTCGGTAATATTATTGCTGCGGGTATTATTCCTGCAGGTCTGGAAATGATGGACACACTGGCCATACAAGCGGCCGAAGATTTTGTGCATGCAGGTTACCCGGTCGATGCAGCAGCCATCTTACTCTGTGAACTGGATGGTACCAATGAAGATGTATCCGAACATGTTCTAACGGTTCGTCAGATCCTGAAAGAAAGTGGTGCATACGAAATACGTACAGCAAAAGATGAACAGGAACGCATGAATTTCTGGAAAGGGCGTAAGGCTGCATTCCCTGCGGTTGGACGTATCTCGCCAGACTATTATTGCATGGATGGCACTATCCCTAGAAAGCGTTTACCTGAAGTTTTAAAAAGCATTACCAACATGTCCAAAGAATATGATCTTCCGGTTGCCAATGTCTTTCATGCCGGTGATGGAAATTTGCATCCACTTATTTTATATGATGCAAATATCCCCGGAGAACTTGAACGCACTGAAGAATTCGGTGGGAAAATTCTGGAACTCTGTGTTGCCGTTGGCGGCACCATTACCGGTGAACACGGTGTTGGTATTGAAAAAATAAATCAAATGTGTGTGCAATTTAAAACTCTGGAGCTTGAACAGTTCCATGCGGTTAAAGCTGCGTTTGATGAAAAGGGTTTACTCAATCCGGGTAAAGCGGTGCCAACGTTGCATCGCTGTGCCGAGTTTGGTGCCATGCATGTTCACAAGGGTGAACTCCCGTTTCCTGAACTTGAACGTTTTTAATTGTAGTCGGGCTGATTAAATTCCATGATTGATATGTCTTCAGTGTTACAAGAAAAAATAATTCATGCTAATGAGAATAATCGTACTTTACAGATTATTGGCGGTAACAGTAAAGATTTTTATGGTCGTACTCCCACTGGCGATAAGTTAAAGGTGAATGGCAATGTCGGAATTATAAATTATGAGCCGACCGAATTAATCATCACCGCGCGTGGCGGAACCCCATTAAGTGAAATAGAAAACATACTTGCCGAAAATAATCAGATGTTACCCTTCGAACCACCCTATTATGGTGATAGCGCTACATTGGGTGGTACCATCGCCTGTAATTTGTCCGGTTCACGCCGGCCCTATGCAGGCGCTGCACGTGACTATGTGCTTGGAATAAAGTTACTCAATGGTAAAGGTGAAATTCTTTCCTTTGGTGGCGAGGTCATGAAGAATGTCGCCGGTTATGATGTTTCACGCTTGATGTGTGGCGCATTAGGTACGCTGGGTGTTTTATTGGAAGTTTCTCTAAAAGTTTTACCCAAGTCAGAGAATGAATGCACTCTGGTTAAAGAGCTGGATGAAAAATCTGCCATTGCAACTATTGCGACTCTTTCCAATGATGCACTACCGTTGTCAGCATCACTTTATGATGGCAATCGTCTTTACCTGCGTTTATGTGGAACGGCTCGCAGCGTCTCTGCAACACAAAAAAAGCTGGGTGGCGAGGAACTGTCTACGAGTAATAAATTCTGGCATAAGGTCAATGAGCACAAACATGCTTTTTTTGATTCGAGATTGCCATTATGGCGTTTATCGATAGCACCTTTTACACCTCCATTGGCACTCGAGGGTAAAACCTTGTTGGACTGGGGTGGCGCGCAACGCTGGTTACTGAGTGAGTTATCGGCTGAAAAAATTCGCGCAAGCGTTCAAAAACTTGACGGACATGCCTGTTTGTTTAGAAATGGCGATCGTGAGCAAGAGGTCTTTCATCCACTGCAACCAAAGTTAATGGCGTTACATCGCAATCTCAAAAATGCATTTGATCCTAAAGGCATTTTAAATCCTGGCCGACTGTACAAAGAGTTTTAAAATATTATGCAAACCTCAATTCATAGTCTCTATGCAAATACAGTCGAAGGTCAGGAAGCCGATTCAATTTTACGTAGCTGTGTGCACTGCGGTTTTTGTACCGCAACCTGTCCAACTTATCAAATACTGGGTGACGAGCTGGATAGTCCACGTGGGCGCATCTATCTTATAAAACAAGTTCTCGAAGGGAATGAAGTCACCCGAAAAACCCAACTGCATCTTGACCGTTGCCTTACATGTCGTGCATGTGAAACAACTTGCCCATCAGGTGTGCGCTATTCACGGCTATTGGATATTGGTCGTAATATTGTAGAGAAAAAAATACAACGTCCCTTACATGAAATAATCATGCGCCGGCTATTACGTTTTATATTGCCTTCGACAAAATTATTTACAGGTTTATTACGCCTCGGTCAGAGTACGGCTTTGTTGTTGCCAGCGAGTCTGAAGAAAAAAATCCCGCCACGCAGAGCCGTTACACAATGGCCTACGGTTACAGAATCTGCGCGGATCATGTTAATTCTGGAAGGCTGTGCTCAACCGGCAACGTCTCCGAATACTAATGCTGCGACCGCTCGAGTATTAAGTCGACTCGGCATAGCAGTGGTTCGTGCAGAACGCGCTGGATGTTGTGGTGCAGTCAGTCATCATTTATCAGCCCATGAAGAAGCTTTAAACGCCATGCGCAGAAATATAGACGCCTGGTGGCCCTATATTGAGAACGCTCAAGGAGTATCTGCCGAAGCGATTATTATGACTGCCAGCGGTTGTGGGGCAATGGTTAGAGAGTACGCTGAATTACTCGCACATGATCCACTCTATGCTGAAAAAGCAAAACGCGTTAGTGGCTTATGTAAAGATATTAGTGAAATAGTAGCAGTTGAAGATTTATCCATACTAACGAAAACGAATCCTGCCAATAATATTAAGACCGTTGCTTTTCATTCACCTTGTACCTTACAACATGCACAACAAATAACCGGAACAGTTGAAACTATTTTAGAACAAGTCGGCTACACTTTAACAGAGGTCGGCGATAGCCATCTTTGTTGTGGCTCCGCCGGAACCTATTCAATTTTGCAGTCCACATTGTCACAGCAGTTATTAAAAAACAAACTTAATTTTTTACAAAAAAACAAACCGGACTGTATAGTAACGGCCAACATTGGTTGTCAATTACATTTAGAAAGCAAAGCAGATATTCCCGTAAAGCACTGGATTGAATTGTTAGATGAAGTCTAAACTCTATATTAGTTAGAGCGAAGTTGAATTAAAAACGAATTTAATTTTTTACAGGTTTTTTTTGAAGTTTACGTTGCAAAGTTCTGCGATGCATATCGAGTGCTCTGGCGGCAGCCGAAATATTGCCATCGTGTTCTTGTAATACTTTTTGTAAGTGTTCCCATTCCAGCCTTTTTACCGACATTGGGTTTTCAGCAAGTTGTATCTGGCTGTCACCTTCATTCTTTCCAAATCCCTCAATAATCTCGCCGACTTCTGCTGGTTTGGTAAGGTAGTGCTTGGCGCCCAGTTTTATAGCTTCAACGGCCGTTGCAATACTGGCATAACCGGTAAGTACCACTATCTTAATGTCTGGATGGTGGCTGATTATTTTGCTAACCGCTTCGAGCCCCGATTCTTGTCCGATGCGTAAATCGATTACGGCATAGTCGAGTTGATTTTTTTTTGCATGGTTGCATGCAGACTCTATTGAATGGGCTATAAATATTTTAAAGTTGTGACGTGTTAATGCTCTGGATAGTACTTCGCAGAAGCTTTCGTCATCATCGAGGAGGAGTAAGTTATTCGATGCTAGTTGTGTCATGTGTGTATCTAGTGTGTATTCAGATGTTGATTTGATAAAGGCAAAATAATGGTCGTTATACTACCTTGATTAATATTATTCGTTTGAGATATTTTACCTTGTCTGTGGCGTATTGCAGCATGAGCCAGGTATAAACCCAAGCCGAGTCCAAGTTCCTTGTCACTGAAAGGCTGGTTGCCAATTTTTTTCTGGGCTTCTTCTGTTAGTCCCGGGCCCTTGTCGGTAATGATAATCTTAACAACATCCTGGATTATACTCACTTTTATATCGATAAAATCTGGCGATACTTCAATTGCATTTTCAATAATATTAATTAACGACAAACTTAATGTTCTGTCGGTATAAATAGAGTTGGAATGGGTTGTATTACATTTCAAAGAGAGTGTCGCTGTAGGATGTGCTTCACGGATCTCTGCAATTAACTGCTCAAAATATTCACATACAGCTTGTTGTTTATTACTAAATAAATCCGATGATGCACCAACGGATGCCGATAAATCACTTAAAGAAGATTTGCAGCGTACTATTTGCTTTTTTAAATTAGCCAGATCAGAAGTGACTGATTTATTTTTCCCCGTTAATTCCTGTTCAAGTTCATTCACGAGTAATGACATGGTACCGAGAGGAGTACCCAATTCATGAGCCGTACTGGCGGCTAATGTTCCCAGGAGCACCAGTTGCTCATCCCGAATAGATTGTTCACGCGCTACGCCGAGTTGTTTCTGCTGGCGGCGTAATGTATTACCCATACCATATACATAATAAGTAATCAGGCAGGCATTGAGTATGAAAGCTATCCACATACCGATTAGATGAAGATTATATTCACTGGAAGG
>Ga0316206_1001539_pt1 | contig 19639 bp, 24 predicted proteins | sample 6monthpyrite_MG_FD_204942 | JGI IMG/M metagenome (GOLD analysis project Ga0316206, IMG submission 204942) | Microbial mat bacterial communities from mineral coupon in-situ incubated in ocean water Damariscotta River, Maine, United States -... | ecosystem: Environmental > Aquatic > Marine >... | reverse complement strand
TGCCTGCTTTAAAATACTGATGATCTGACTGTCCGAATACCGTGATTTCTTCATATAAAATCTCCTGCGTTTTTATTGCGAGAAAATTCTACCCATAAGTATCACTAATTTTCGGGGGTATTACCGGGTCTATTGCAAATATATTGCCAACATTTCCGGCCGAGAAGGCCGTTTTCTGCTAGCAAAATGGCGAGAGGGATTGGCTATCCAGAACATATGTACAAAAAAACCGGCCTCCATGGGAAGCCGGTAATTCGGATGGTTTGGCGAAAGTTAATTCGCCTATGTTTAAGCAACAACCCTAGTTCAGGTTAATTGGGGCCGGTTCGCCGTTATTTTCTGTGGCTGCGGCTTGCTGGGCATCTTGCTCCATTTGCGAGCGGTAAAGCGCTTCAAAGCTAATCGGTTCCAGCAACAAGGGTGGAAAACCACCGTCACGTGAAGCATCAGCCACAATCCGGCGAGCAAACGGGAACATCAAATTAGGGGCCTGAACCAGCAAGAAAGGTTTCAGAGCATCTTCTGGCACATTGCGGATGCCAAAAAGAGCGCCGTAAGCAAGCTCAACAACAAAAGCAACCTGCTCGGCGCCTTGCTCGTCTTTGTTTGTCGCTTTTGCAGAGATTTTCAGCTCTACTTCAAATACTTCGTCATTCACCTTGCGCGCGCCGACATTGACATTCACATCGATAGCAGGCTTCGCCGTCGACATGGTTTGCAAGCTAGCGGGTGCGTTTGGGTTTTCGAAGGAAAGGTCACGAACATACTGAGCCAGTACGCCAGCTTGTGGCCCGGTTGCAGCTTCTGTCTCTGGGCCGCCTACTGGTACCTGTCCATTTTCAAAATCATTATCAGCCATTGTTTCACTCTTTTTTATTTTGTCTGCCATCACCTCCGCAGTGTTCCAGATTGGCAAACGTAAACCGTACAGAAAATTTAACGGAGGAATATGGGGGAACGGCTAGCATGCTTTCAACCATTGAACAACATGGAAAAGGCAGGTAAATGGCCGTTTTGGTTAATTTAATCTTTTTGTGTGTCCGTTTTCGTTGAAACTGGCTGATCTATAGTCTGCGATTCCTCGTTTTCGGGCTGATTGCTGCTTGAGAATTCGCCGTCAATGATTGTCACTTCTGAGCGCATGTTGGCCGAGTGAGCCCGAGCCCGTACCACCCGTTGGGCAAGACCAGCCCGGCCAAGCATCAGCCTGACAAATGGCAGCAGAAGCAGGGCTCCAAGAAAGTCAGTTACAAAACCCGGGATAAGCAGAAATATGCCTGCAATGAGCAAGAAAAATCCATGGATCAGGTTTTCGCCTATGGCTTCCCCCGTTTGTGCTGCTTTTTTCATATTTTCGAAAACGCGAATCCCTTGCATACGTACCAGTGACAGGCCAACAGCAGCTGACAAAAAACACAGGGCAACGGTTGATAAAGCACCGATTTCGCCGCCAACGTCGATCAACACAGAAAGCTCTAGTACAGGCAAACCGACAAATAACAGTAATATGATCCACGCCATTTCTTGTTCTTTCCTTTAAATACCCCTACTCTATAAGGGCATATAGCAACAATGTTCCAACAACCAACCTATCATATAGGTCGGTAACCCAGAAATGAGTTAAATTAAGACCATGTCTTTAGATATAATATTGGTGGCCTTTGTCGCAGTCTTCATTTTTTTAAGGCTGCGCTCTGAACTCGGTAAAAAAACCGGTAATGAACCACAGCCCCCGCTTGCCGGGCAGCATAGTCGGCATAAGCTCCACGACGATTTGCAAGCAGAAGCCGAAGACCGTACATCGCAAGCGGACATCATTGATATGGAGGAAGACCCGGTTTTGCGCGGCACCTATGCCGACATACGAAAACTGGATCGCTCATTTAATGTAGCGCAATTTATTGATGGCGCCAAATCGGCTTACGGTATGATTTTGGAAGCTTTTTGGGCAGGGGATAAAGACACTCTCGCTAACTTTCTTGATGATGCAGTGATTGCAAAATTTGGGGCGGCGATTGCGGCGCGCGAGGCTGGTGAGCTTACAATCGAAAATCAGTTGCTTGACGTTACCGATGCTAGTGTTATCAGCGCTGAGCTTGTTAGCGGACGGGCAGAAATTACGGTACATTTTACATCCGAAGTTGTTGCAGTTACGCGCAACAAGGATGGTAAAATTGTTGAAGGAAATGCTAGCGACGCGGTTGACATGAACGACAAATGGACATTTTCCCGCGATGTTAAATCCCGTGATCCAAGCTGGACGCTTATCGCAACGAGTGCGGGTTAAAAAAAGTGCGGCATTCCGGCTGGATAACATTTGCCTTTGTAGCCGCCTTTTTGCTGCCCTTGTGGGCCGCCATCGTAATGCTGAATCGGAGCGCGGTTGGACTACAATTTACGCTGGTTGGTTTTGCTGATCTACCTGGTTGGTCGGAAGGCCCTGACGGGACAAAAGAAAATACCTTCGGTGCCTACCCTGCACTCTTGAAAAGCTGCAAGAAATTATTGGATTTGCCTGCGGGCCAAGCGCTGCCGGGGGCTAAAATTGGGGGCCTTGCGGATGATTGGCAACCTGCGTGTCGGGCTGTTGCTGCTGCAACATCAGCTGTAGAATTTGAAGCCGCTTTGAGGGAGAACTTTCTACCACTTGAAGTTTCAGTTGAAGGCGTCACCAGTGGTATTTTTACGGGATATTATGAAGCGCTTTTACGCGGAAGCTCTAGCCCTAGTGAGCAGTATAATGTGCCACTTTACGCCCGCCCGCCCGAGCTGGTGATGGTAGATTTGGGACGGTTTCGCCCTGATCTGGCTGGGCAACGTATTGCGGGTTCGGTCAAAAACGGGCGGCTAGACCCCTATCCTACCCGTTCTGAAATTGAAGCCGGCGCGCTGGCTGGCCGCGCACTAGAGGTTCTATGGGTAGACAGCGCTGTTGACGCATATTTCTTGCAGGTGCAGGGGTCCGGTCGCGTTCAAATGCCTGATGGCAGTTTTGTGGGTGTGGGGTATGCGGCCCAAAACGGCCAGGTCAATCACCTGATCGGGCGGCATCTGATCGAAACCGGGGCAATCCCTGCCAAAAAAATGTCGGGTCAAGCGATTCGCGACTGGTTGGCAAACAACCCGGATCAAATTCGGAAGGTCTTAAATACAGACCCTTCTTTTGTATTTTTTAGGCCTATGGAGAATGGGGATGGTCCCTTTGGGTCGGCCAATGTGGCGCTAACACCTGGTCGCTCGCTGGCTGTCGACCGACGGTATTTGCCGATGCATGCACCTGTATGGCTCTCGGCTAGCCATCCGGACCCAAATAATCCAGCGGTCGCCGAGGTGGCCTTCAACCGCTTAATGGTGGCACAAGATACCGGCGGGGCCATTAATGGTGAAATTCGCGGGGACGTATTTTGGGGCTTTGGCAATGAAGCCGAAGAAATTGCCGGGAGAATGGCCAACAGCGGCCGTTACTGGCTTTTATTGCCCAAAGCGCTTGCCCGAGCAGCTGTAGGGCAGGATTGTGGCTAGAACCCCTGATAAGAAACCCAGTAAGCAGCCGTTGAGTGCGCAGGACGAAAGTCTGTGGAAAAACTTAACACAGTCTGTGACACCGCTGGAGGGCCGCCCAGCAGCACCCGAGGTGAAAGCGCGCCGCATGGTGCGGGACCGCATTGAAGGCAGGCCACTGTCTACCGACTGGCATATTGGCACCAGCCCCGACCCTACTCCATCGCTCGACAGGAAAACTCGTCGCAAAATCACCAAAGGACGACAAGATGTGGACCGGTCGGTTGACCTTCATGGCCTCACTCAGGATCAGGCTTTTAGTCGGCTCTGCTCGGTGGTGGAGGGAGGGATCAAGCGCGGAGACAAAACGTTACTGGTGGTCACCGGCAAAGGCGGTGCGCGGTTTTTGCAAACTGGCGCGGAGGCACAGTCCCAGTTTCGCACTCGCGCGGATTTTGAACAGTTTGGCGGTATATTGAAACGCATGTTACCGACCTGGCTTGAAGGGCCCGAATTGAAACCTTTTATCGAATCCTACGGCGAGGCGGCAAAAGAACATGGTGGTGAGGGCGCCTTTTATGTCTTGCTGCGCAAGCGTATGCCGGGCAGCCGCAAAAAACCAGGCATGCTGCCGTGACCCCGTTTGGCGAAAAGTTACGTGCTCTCAGAAAAACAAAGGGCGTCAACCAAGTGAAAATGGCAGCGGCGCTTAATGTTTCGGCTGCTTATTTGTCTGCGCTGGAGCACGGTAACAGAGGGGCACCTTCGTGGGCGTTTACGCAGAAAATTATCCAATATTTTGGCCTGATTTGGGACGATGCTGAAGAGCTTAAAGACTTGGCTCGCCTATCAAAACCCAAGGTCAGCATTGATACATCGGGCCTTGACGTGCGCGCGACGCGCGCTGCGAACTTGCTTGCCGCAAAAATTGGCAGGCTCGACAGCGAAGCATTGGACGGCCTACTGAAACTGCTGGAAGGAGATGGCGAGCTTTAAAGGGCCGCCTCGACCGCGCCTATGATCCAGATAAGTAGCGCGGATAATAACGGTAAGCGGCTTTTTATAGCGAAAGAAAACAAGCAAAACACTGTCGGTCTAGCCTCAGCGAATATAGGCTATCCTTTTGTTTGCTCGGATCATCGGGGGCGGGTGGTAAGAGGTACGCCGGTATAAAGGGGGAAATATTCTTTGGCTTTTTCAAGTGCAATGTCGTTTTTAAACGCTATGAACCACATATCCAAATTGCTGGCTCGTTGCTGCCCATAAATTTGCTCAAAACCAGCAGCTTCCAGGTTTTTCAGCAGCAAGCGCGGACTAAAGCCTGTTTTGTGAGCCATAAAATCATAGCCATTTGCGATTGAATCTATATGGCCGTACATGATGTCCAGGGGTGTGATCGGGCCCGAGGGCGAATCATAGAGTGGGTCCGTTAGGCTGCCCCTTTTTACTACCTGTTTGCATACCATTTCAATATCGGGGCACGTGATAATACAAAAGCCTTCGTCTGTTAAGGATCGTCTAAATTCCTTCAGCACAGGAACAACTTCGTGGGCAAAAACATGCTCGATATTGTGTGATGAATATAGGGCATCCATTGAACCGGTATCTACAGCACTCATGTCTTGCATGCTGCCTAGAATGTCGGGATTTGCCAGTTCCGCAATATCGTAGCGGATTTCCTGCCAAGTGCCGTCATTAAAACCTTTTGGCATATTCTTTATTGTGGCAGTTCCGCAGCCGACATGAAGAACTTTTTTTGACATGAGTTACACTCTTTTCCTGAATATTTTAACGTCGCGACAGCTGCGGTGTGTAAAGCCATAAAAATGGTTTTGTACGCTGTTTGGACCACTGCTTTTTGTGTATAAATTGCTTTCTCCAATATAGCCAAGACAAAATCTTGCTCTGTGAAATGTGTTCATGTTTTGTTCATATTTCAGATAATATATGTTATGGATGGATAACCGTGTGTTTATGCATGTTGCATGAGCGGCAAACCAACAGGGGGGTAATCGTGGTCGCTAGCATACAAACAGTAGCATTTGACGGTATTAAGGCCTGCCCAATTGAGGTTCAGGTCCAAGTGGCTAGTGGACTGCCAACCTTCACTATCGTCGGACTGCCTGACAAAGCCGTAAACGAGGCGCGTGAGCGTGTTCGTGCCGCGCTCTGTGCCATTGGCATGGCACTGCCAGCGGAGCGCATCACTGTTAATTTGTCCCCCGCCGACAGACCCAAAGAGGGCTCGCACTATGATTTACCCATAGTTGTTGGGTTGTTGACCGCGATGGGGGTTTTGGATTCGGATGCTACGGGTGAAGCGATTGTGATGGGTGAGCTGGGTTTGGATGCCAGCATACGGGCTGTACCCGGTATCTTGCCCGCAGCATTTTTTGCCAGCGGGTCTGATGCGCCCTTCATTTGCCCGGCCGCCTGTGGTCCCGAGGCCGCGTGGGCTGGCGGCAACGATATCATTGCAGCACCGCATTTGCTGGCACTGATCAACCATCTTCGCGGCACGCAGATATTGGCAGCGCCGGAAGTGCAAGACGTGGAAATTAATGAGACACTGTTGGATCTAGCCGACATTAAGGGCCAAGAGGGTGCAAAACGTGCGCTGGAAATAGCGGCAGCGGGTGGCCACACGCTTTTGATGATGGGTCCTCCGGGATCGGGGAAAACCATGTTGGCGGCGCGGTTGCCTTCAATCCTGCCACCATTAACACCCACGGAAGCGCTGGAAGTTAGCATGGTAAGCTCAATCGCGGGTAAGTTGGCCGACGGCACGATAAGTAGACACCGGCCATTCCGAGCGCCCCATCATTCTGCCAGCCAACCAGCCCTAATTGGCGGCGGCGCCAAAGCGTTGCCAGGCGAGGTTTCGCTGGCGCACGGCGGCGTATTATTTTTGGATGAATTAGGCGAGTTTTCGCGGCCGACTTTGGAAGCCCTTCGTCAACCCATTGAAAGCGGCGAGGCGGTTATTGCCAGAGCGCAGGCCCATGTAACATACCCTGCTCGTTTTCAGCTTATTGCCGCAATGAATCCTTGCCGGTGTGGCTATTTGGATGACGCTGCGCTTGCTTGCAACCGTGCACCGCGCTGTGCCCAGGATTATCAGGCGAAGATATCAGGGCCCTTGTATGACCGAATGGATTTATTCGTCGATGTGCCTGCCGTTGCTGCTACTGATTTGTCGCTGCCAGCGCCGAGCGAAAATTCAGCGATAGTCGCTGCCCGCGTAGCTGCCGCCCGGGATATTCAAACAGCCCGTTATGCTGCAAAAAATGCACCGTCTGTGCGGACCAATGCATACGCAGACGGACGCCTGCTGGATGAGATTGCAACGCCTGACGCACGCGGTCTGGCTTTGCTTGAAAAAGCAGTGGACCGCTTCCGGTTATCGGCGCGAGGATACCACAGGGTGCTGCGCGTGGCGCGTACGATCGCTGATCTTGCGGGACAAACAGATATTTCCTCAAGCCACATCGCCGAAGCGCTCAGTTATCGCCGAAACAGCATTACGATGGTAAGAAATGCGGCGGAATAGCTCGATAGAAATATGATGGAAAATTGATTGACACCGTTTAAGGTTGGCACGTGTTTGACGAAATTTGCATTATTTCAAATACACAAAGGCACTCAATAAAGCCATTCTTAAGTGTTTCATTGATCAGTTTGTATAAGGCAGGGGTTAGAATTGATGGCGAGAGACATCTCAAAAAGAGAGTTGCTGCGGTATACGGCACTGCTTGGGGCCGCCGGTATATCATGGCCTTGCGGGGCCAGTTTTTTTGACAGTATTCGTTCGGATTCCGGATATTCGACACCCGAAAACCTGTTATCGCTCATTCGAGACTATGACGAGATGGGATGGCATCGCACCGGGTCTGAAGGAGACGTAAAAACACACGTCTGGTTAAAGAAAAAAATCCATAATTTGGGGTTTGAACCAGAAGAAAACACCTTTTCCTTTCGCCGGGTGACGGGGTTTACCGCCGCACTGGACATCGCCGGGGAAACTATCCAGGGCCTTCCCTTGTTTGATACGCTGGGCGCACCTTCTGGAACTCAGACCGGCAGCCTGGGCCTGATGAATAGCGGCCAGGACTTTATCGTTTTGAAGGCACCGCCCTACTATGGCTTGCCCGGCGGCCAGGCCCTTCTTGATCTCCGCGCTGAAAACGCCTGCAAAGGGATCATTGCCATCACCGACGCTGCCGGACTTGGGCTGAAGCCTGGTCTTACGCCGGTTAATGCGGACGCATATAAAAAACCGTTTGGCCCGCCGGTAATTCTGGTATCTTCAGAACAGGCCGCGAATTTACTCAAGGCTGCCGCCGAGCAGCAACCGGTTGCCTTTAAACATGATATCAAGCGCCAGCCGGGAAAATCATCAAACATCATCGCTGAAGTGCCGGGCAGGGATCCCGGATTAAAACCGTTTGTGGTGATGACCCCCATGACAGGCTGGTGGCACTGCGCCAGTGAACGCGGAAGCGGCCTTGCCTTGTGGCTGCGCCTTTTGGCGGCTGTTGCCAAAACCAGACCCGACCGAACTTTTCTTTTTGCCGCGACCGCCGGGCATGAGCTGGGGCATATGGGTCTTGCCCATTTGTTGCAAACCCGTATCGCCCAGCCCGACAGTGTGTACGCCTGGCTTCATCTGGGGGCATGTTTTTGCGGGAAAAATACTTTTACCCAGCTTCAGGCATCCAGCCCGGAATTGGCGGAAACAGCAGCAAGCATCATGCAGTCCGAAGGTTTGATACCAAACAAAAGCACCACCTCGCCCCACGATGTCGTCGGCGAAGTGAAGGATGTTATCCCCCGTGGAGGCAAGTATCTTTCGATATCCGGATTTGATCCCTGGTTTCACAATCAGCGGGACAGAATAGATCAAAGCATTGATGTGCCCCGTGTGGCGGCGATGTCGAGGGTGGTCGAGGCGTGGCTTTCTGCGCTGCTTGCATAGATGGGCTAGTTTAGTTTCACCGAGAGTATCGACCTTAAGTGCTTTTAGATTGAGGTACCACCGGAACAGGGTAACGCCTTGGGAACCATATAACAGTCTTCAGAAACGCTGTGAAACAACCCTCGTTTAAAATACCACCGTGTAGTAGGGAAAGCGGTATTGGGTTAGTTTCTCACCAAGATAGAAGTTTCGCTTTCAAAACGGCTGACAGTTCCATCTGAATGCTGTCTTAGTACGACGAGCTTACCTTTCCATGTGCCTGTCATAAAACCGCCTTTTGGACGAAACAGGCGGTTGGCATACCACTGGCTTTGGCGGTTTTCTTTAGCGGTTAAACTCCGCTCGGTCGCTTCCACACCGTCAGGGCGAATAATATGAAAAAGCCAATGATCCCCCTCAAGCACATTCCAAGCGCGCCCTGTGAGAATAAGGGCGGGCGCTGTGCTGGAAAATTGCGTTGGCTGAACACTCCAGCGTGTCTGGCGGTTCAAAACCTCACTACTGAAAACCAAAGGCAATAAATCCATGGTTTCATAAATCGGTTTTTTTGCCCACAGTCCATTTCCCTCGGCTGCGCCGCAAGCCTGGTTTAAGGCTTTCCCATCAAATGGGTCTATACGCTTACCCTTTTTCATCACATTAAAATGCAGGTGTGGATATTCTGTATTGCCGGAGAGGCCAACTTCCCCGATTTTCTGACCGGCGACAACTGTGTCTCCTACCTTAACCGTAAGGCTCGCATTTTTCATGTGGCAATAGCCGGTGGTGAAATCTGCCGTGTGTTCAAGTATTATGCCGTTACCACATTCCTTGCCCCTAACCGCTGTCAGGTTATTGTCACTTACCGCTTGGTCGGCGACGTTATCTCTCAGCCGCAAAACCGTTCCTCCTGCCGCAGCAAGCACAGCGACACCCTTCTTCATTTGGCCGTAATTGGTGATGGAAAAATCGGTGCCTCGGTGATTGTGCTGGGTGCGTCTGCCGCACATATAATCAGCTTTCCCTTTGCCTTTTTTCCGGTCGCTGTAACGAGAAATCCAGCAATCTTTACCCAGCGAACAATCAATGGGCAGCTGAAAAGCGGGTTGGGCAACGACGGTAGCATCCTGCGCGGCTGTATCAAAAGCCAAACCGGCCACAATAATAGGTAAAAAAATCCACGATCGCATGGGGTTTAAGCTCTCCATTTTTCGGTAATTATAGGCTGGCTTGCCATGGCCCTTGTACAATTGAAGCTTCACTATTCCCCGGCCAAGGCGGCATGGCAATACAGATAAATTTAAGATTTGTATCGCCTATATTTCGATATTGGAAATGCGTCCCTACCGGAATATCGATCGACGTACCGGCCATTAAAGGTGTTATCTTTTCCAACTCTGTATCTTTCCGCCATATCTCGCCTTCGCCTTCCAATATATACCAGAACTCGCTGACTGTAGCATGAACAGTAGCGTGGTTGGTTTGGCCTGGGGGAACAGTGCTGTGGATCATATTGCCGGTAGTGCCATCCATGATGAAACGAATGTCTGCGCCTGCGGGCGATACGGCATCCGGACTTAGGCTAAGTGTGGTTTCGCGCATCGTAAATTTACCTTGTGGCTTGAATTTATTCGCCAACAGTATCAATGTCCGTAACGGTTGAACATAAGCAAAATCCGGTTCTTTGCGGAAGTGTCATAATCGAGAAAGAAAATTATGCAGTTTTTGCCCGAAGCGCTGAGCACTTTCGATGCGATTTTTCTCGTGGGTACCAGCTTTTTTACTTCGTTTTTGACGGCAGCAGCGGGCATTGGTGGAGGCGTAACCTTGCTGGCCGTTATGGCTCAGGTCGTACCCATAGGGGCGATTGTTCCTGTGCACGGCGTTGTTCAGATGGGTTCAAATATAGGCCGTGCCGGGTTGATGCGGCATGATATTGACAAGAAATTGCTGCTCTATTTCTTTGGCGGCAGCATCATAGGCGCTGGTGTGGGTGGCCAGATTATTGTGGTATTGCCGGTGGCTTATCTCCAAATGATCCTGGCGTTTTTTATCCTGTTTTCTACATGGGGCCCCAAGCCTGTGAGTGTTTTTTCCGACCACAAAGGACTGGCCGTCGGCGGAGCCTTTTCTACACTTTTGACAATGTTTGTCGGTGCAACCGGGCCTTTTGTAGCGGCAATAATAAAGCCTTTTAGCTTAGGGAAACTGGGTCAAGTGGCAACCATGTCGGCCTGTATGGTAGTGCAACATTTTCTTAAAGTGGTGGTATTTGGCCTGTTCGGGTTTTCCTTTGGCCCCTACTTGGCCCTGATGGCAGCGATGATAGGGATTGGCTTTATTGGTACAATCGTTGGCCGCCGTCTGTTGGCAAAGTTCAGTGAGGCCACCTTTAAGATATTGCTTAACGGCATGCTGACAATATTGGCGCTTAGACTTTTATGGGTAGGTACAAATGCGTTATTTTGAGCGCGATGCTTTTTCCTCGATACCGGAAATACCCTCACGTTTGGCAAGTTCTATCGCGATATCACTTAGGCCAAGCCCGCGAGCTTTCAGTAGAACCATCAAGTGAAACAAAAGGTCGGCGCTCTCGCTGATTAGTTCGATATTGTCATCAGCCGCGACAGCCATTGCAGTCTCGACCGCTTCTTCGCCTACTTTTTGTGCGATTTTCTTGTCGCCCTTGGCATAAAGTTTGGCCACATAGCTACTTTCAGGATCGGCTGATTTTCGCTCGTCTAGCAGGACTTCAAGCTGTTCCAGTGTTTTCCAGGTTTGGTCCATCAAACGGCCTCTCTCATTGCTATGCCGCGTTTGTGCATATGGGTTTTGGCTTCGGCAATAGAATAGTCACCAAAATGAAAAATGCTAGCCGCCAGAACGGCCGAAGCATGGCCCTCTAATACCCCCTCAGCCAGATGATCCAGCGTGCCAACACCGCCTGAAGCTATAACTGGCACTTTCACACCGTCGGCGATTTTGCGGGTAAGTGCCAAATCAAAACCCTCGCGTGTGCCGTCACGGTCCATGCTGGTTAGCAGGATTTCCCCGGCACCCAACCGGGCGGCTTGAATGGCATATTCAACAGCATCAAGGCCCGTGGGTGTGCGGCCGCCGTGGGTGAAAACCTCCCATTTATCTTCGCCAACTTTCTTGGCATCAACCGCAACAACAATGCACTGGCTGCCAAACTTATTTGCCAATTCACTGATGACAGAAGGCCTGTTCACTGCCGCTGTCATCAAGGATACTTTGTCAGCGCCCGCCAACAGCAGGTTACGGACATCATCGGCCGTGCGCACGCCGCCGCCCACAGTCAGTGGCATGAAACACTGCTCTGCTGTACGCCTAACCACATCCAGCAATGTATCGCGCTTTTCGTGGCTTGCGGTAATATCAAGGAAGGTCAATTCGTCGGCGCCTGCTGCATCATAAATGCGGGCTTGTTCTACCGGATCACCAGCATCGATCAGATCAACAAAATTTACGCCCTTTACCACACGGCCATCTTTGACATCAAGGCAGGGGATAATGCGGGATTTTAACATGGTGCACCCCCCGCGACACGCACGGCCTCGCTGAGGTTCAGACGGCCATCATAAAGCGCGCGGCCAGTGATTACGCCTTCCAGATTGCCCGCAGCGACAACACAGTGGATGTCTGAAATGTCTTTCACGCCGCCTGAGGCAATTACCGGAATGGATACCGTACTGGCGAGTGCGGATGATGCTTCTGCGTTGACACCTGTTAACGTACCATCGCGGTCGATATCTGTGTGAATGATGGCGGCAACGCCAGCGTCTTCGAATTTGCGGGCAAGCGCGGTGACACCCAGTGTGCTGACTTCGGCCCAGCCTTCCACAGCAACCATGCCGTTTTTGGCATCGATACCAACAGCGATTTTGCCAGGAAACAGGCGGCAAGCCTCTTTCACCAAAACCGGATCTTTCACGGCAAGGGTGCCAAGGATCAAGCGCGATATGCCTTTATCTAACCAGCGTTCCATCGTGGCAATGTCACGGATGCCACCGCCCAATTGGGTGGGCACATGTGTGGCTTTTAAAATTGCGTCAACCGCATCGTCGTTTACCGGCACGCCAGCAAAGGCACCGTTTAAATCAACGAGATGCAGCCATGTGCAGCCCGCTTTTACAAATTCAGCCGCCTGGGCTGCTGGGTTGTCATTGAAAATAGTAGCTTGATCCATGGCGCCTTTGTAAAGGCGCACACAGTTGCCGTCCTTTAAGTCGATCGCGGGATAGAGCGTAATCATGGTTTCCACTCCAAAAAGGCACGCAGGAATTTCAGGCCAACGGCTTGGCTTTTTTCTGGGTGGAACTGGGTGCCTATAATATTATCCTTGCCAACTATCGCGGTCATGTCGTCGCCGTGGTGGGTGGTGGCTAACAGGCTATCCGTATTTTCCAGTTCCATATGGTAGCTATGAACAAAATATGTGTGATCACCGGGCACAAATACCCCCGCCACCGGGTGGGACTTTCCAGCTTCGCTCAGGACCAATTCGTTCCAGCCCATATGTGGGATCTTAAGCGCAGGATCATCTGGTTGCATGGCTTCAATGGTGCCATTGATCCAGCCCATGCCTTTATGTACGCCGTGCTCGTGGCCTTCTTTGGCAAGAAGCTGCATGCCAACACAGATGCCGAGAAATGGCTTGCCTTTGCGGTGAACGGCCTCTTCAATCGCGTCTTTCATGCCAGCAAGCGCTAGCAGCCCTTTGCGGCAATCAGCAAAAGCGCCAACGCCCGGAAGGATGATGCGGTCAGCGGTGCGCACGGTATTTGGGTCTGAAGAGACTATAATCTTGGTATCAAGGCCTGCCTCGCTTGCTACGCGTGCCAATGCATTCTCGGCACTGCGCAGGTTGCCCGATCCATAATCAATGATGATGGCGGTTTCAGTCATCTTGGTCTCCGATGCCTAAAGACTGCCGCCAAGCGTGCCTTTGGTGGAAGGGATTGCGTCTGCCTTGCGCGTGTCGATGGTGCAGGCGTCCCTTAGGGCGCGGGCTGTGGCCTTGAAGCAGCTTTCAATAATATGGTGGCTGTTGGTACCGTAAATATTTTCCACATGCAGGGTCATGCCAGCGCCAAAAGCAAAGGCGCGGAAAAATTCTTCAAACAGTTCGGTATCCATTTCGCCAATTTTTTGGCGCGGAAAATTGACCTTCCACACCAAAAATGGCCGACCGGAAATATCCATCGCCGCACGCGACAGTGTTTCATCCATAGGGATCAAGGCATTTGCATACCGCGTGATACCGGTCATGTCGCCCAGCGCCTTTTTGATCGCTGTACCAATGGCAATACCGCAATCTTCCGTGGTGTGGTGACCGTCGATGTGCAAATCGCCAACTGCACGTACATGCAGGTCTATCAGCGAGTGGCGCGATAGCTGCTCAAGCATATGATCCAAAAACCCAATGCCAGTATGGATGTCGTACAAGCCTGTACCATCCAGGTTTAGCTCAACGGAGATATCCGTTTCTTTGGTTTTTCGCTCGATCATTGCCGTGCGCATGCGCTTGCTCCTAAATCGGTCTAAATCTGTGCGCCAATAGCCTTAAAGCTACTGGGCGCCTAGCTTTTAAGCATATTTACAGCCAATCGCGAACAATTTCTTTTGAAACGATTGGTAAGGGAAGGTGTTTTAACCGCGACCATTTATATTTTGGCTGTAAATGCTCCACTTCACTTGTATGCCCACTTCAACTTGTATGATTGAAGTGTTAGACCTATATGCAAGCCGAACAAAAATTTGAAGGAACGCCCCCCAATGACACAGTTCACCCATGAACTTCCCACATGGCATGCCACCACTATCTGCTCGGTCCGCAAAGGCAACAAAGTTGTGATCGCGGGCGACGGTCAGGTATCGGTCGGTGATACGGTGATGAAAGCCAACGCTAAAAAGGTACGCTATCTGGGAGGTGGCAAGGTTATTGCGGGTTTTGCCGGCGCTACGGCCGACGCCTTCACGCTGTTTGAGCGCTTGGAAGCTAAATTGGAACGTCATCCGGGCCAGTTGGCGCGCGCGTGTGTTGAATTGGCCAAAGATTGGCGTACAGACAAGTATCTTCGACAGCTCCAGGCGATGTTGATTGTGGTCGACAAAGAAACCAGCCTTGTGGTGACCGGAAACGGCGATGTGTTGGAGCCCGAACATGGAGTGGTGGCCATCGGCTCAGGTGGTAATTATGCGCTGTCAGCGGCGCGTGCCTTGTATGATCTGGATATGGATGCCGAAGAAATCGCGCGACGTGCCATGAAGATCGCCGGTGAAATATGCGTATATACCAACGATAATATCGTGCTTGAGATGATGGAGGCCGACGTTGGTGGCAAGATCGCCGCTGATGTTTCGACCGATAAAAATACCTCCGCCGATCAAACCGAATAGTTAGGAGTAGTCCATGTCCAGTTTTTCCCCGCGTGAAATTGTAGCCGAGCTTGACCGATTTATTATCGGCCAGAAGGACGCTAAAAAGGCTGTAGCAATTGCGCTCAGAAATCGCTGGCGCCGCCAGCAGCTCGATGAAGACCTGCGTGAAGAAGTCCTGCCCAAAAATATTTTGATGGTAGGCCCTACAGGGGTTGGTAAAACCGAAATATCCCGCCGTCTCGCCAAATTGGCGCAAGCCCCTTTCATCAAGGTTGAAGCCACAAAATTTACCGAGGTTGGCTATGTAGGCCGCGATGTAGAGCAGATCATTCGCGACCTGATTGAAAGCGCCATCTTGATGGTGAAAGAAAAAAAACGCAAAACAGTGGTGGAAACGGCAGAAATTCATGCAGAAGACCGCGTGCTTGATGCTCTTGTGGGGGCGTCGGCTTCGGAAGCCACGCGGCAGAAATTTCGCAAAATGTTGCGCGAGGGCGAGCTTGCTGACAAAGAGATCGAGCTTGAAGTGGCCGATACAGCCAGCCCATTCCCGCAGTTTGATATTCCGGGTCAGCCGGGTGCGAGTGTCGGCATGCTCAATCTGGGTGACATGTTTGGCAAAGCCATGGGTAGCCGTACCGTTAAAAAACACATGAAAGTTTCAGACGCCTATAATCTGTTGATCGGCGAAGAAGCTGACAAACTTGTCGATGAAGAAGCCAGTGCGCGTGAAGCCATTAACCTGGTGGAGCAGCACGGTATTGTTTTTCTCGATGAAATTGACAAAATCTGTGCTCGCCAGGATGTACGTGGCGGCGATGTCAGCCGCGAGGGTGTGCAACGCGATTTGTTGCCGCTGATTGAAGGTACCACCGTTTCCACTAAACACGGCGCCATTAAAACCGACCATATATTATTCATTGCTTCGGGCGCTTTTCATTTGGCGAAACCATCGGATTTACTGCCTGAGCTGCAAGGTCGACTGCCGATCCGGGTGGAACTTAGCGATCTAACCGAGGCCGATTTGAAGCGCATTCTTGTTGAGCCCGATTATAGTCTGGTTCGCCAATATGTGGCGTTGATGGGTACCGAAAAAGTCGATTTGGAATTTACTGAAGACGGTATCAACGAGATTGCCCGTGTTTCAGCACATTTTAACGAAACGGTTGAAAACATTGGGGCTCGCCGCTTGCATACAGTGCTCGAGAAGGTTCTTGAAGATGTTTCCTTCACCGCGAGCGACAAAGCAGGTAGCAAGGTTATTGTTGACGCTGCATTTGTGACCAAGAACATCGGTGAACTGGCAGGTGAAAGCGATCTGTCAAAATTCATATTGTAGTGAACTGGACGCAACTCCTTCAGGTTGGTGTTTGTACCTGAAGGCAAATCCAAATACCTTGCTTCTAAAGGAGTATCAGGCCGTGCAAATTAATGACTTGCCTTTTGGCACCACAGATTGGGCGACAATCGAGAGAACTGAGCATGCAGGGGACACCGGCGTCGCATATTGGCAGACCCAACACTTCGGTCCCATGAGGGTGAGGGTGGTGGAATATAGCCCAAATTACCTCGCCGATCATTGGTGCAGCAAAGGGCATATCCTGCTATGCCTTGAGGGCGAGTTGGTCACTGAACTTCAAGATGGGCGCACATATACCTTGAAACCGGGGCAGAGCTATCAGGTGGCTGACAATACTGAATCCCATCGATCTATTACCAAAGGCGGCGCGAAACTGTTCATTGTCGACTAGGCTCTGACTAAGATATGACCATGAAACATGACGGCGACCCATGAGTGCCGCGTTTTAACTTTCTGGAGCAGTGTGATGGCATACGATCCAACCAATATTTTTGCGAAAATTTTGCGTGGCGAAATACCGTGCAACAAAGTTTATGAAGATGAATTTTCATTGGCGTTTCACGATATTAACCCACAAGCACCCGTGCATGTACTTGTAATACCGAAGGGTGATTATGTGTCGATGGCGGATTTTACCGCTGATGCTCCCGCCGACTTGATCACAGGCTTTATGCGGGCTGTTGGCAAAGTCGCTGATGCACTTGGGCTGGCGGGTCCGGGCTATCGTACTTTGGCCAATGCAGGCGCAGACGCACACCAAGAAGTGCCGCATCTGCATATTCATATTTTTGGTGGACGACCGCTGGGGCCGATGCTTGACACCAAATTTGGCAACCAGGCAAGGGATACCAAGGGAGTAGTATAGTTAAGGTCAGACCCCTAACTATCAAGTTCGCGAGCTTCATCAACCAATAATATTGGAATTCCATCCCGGACGGGGAAAGCGAGCCTCGCTTTTTCGCTGACTAATTCTTGCCTTATACGATCATAGTGCAGCGTTTCCCGGCTTACGGGACATACCAATATTTCAAGCAATTTTGGGTCGGGCTTTATTTCTTTAGCGGGCGTCATACCTTAACTCGGTTTGTTTGAAGGGGTTACTATGGTTGCGCTGGTAGCCATTGCAAGCAGGCTTTCCAGCGATTTGGCCCTGTCGGCCAAGGTGTTTGCTTCTAAAAGGGCCTGTTTTTCAGCGACGCCAAACGGCATGATCATTGAGAGCGTATTGATCAGCACATCGTCTGGCGCTGTGTTGATGCCTTCAAAGTCTGCATCCAAGCCTTTTTTTGTAAGATACATTTTTAGCACAGCCATTAAAGGTTCTCGGGAAAGCGTTCGTTCGCCAATGAGAGGCAACAAATCTGCCTCAAAGCCTTGCCAATCTGCCTGTATTTGCCTGTAGGGTGTGGTAACAGCCAGTTCTGCATTGACCGAAAACCGGCACACGCCCGTAAGGCGAATCAAATTTCTGCCATCTTCAGTTTCAACATAATGGGTAATTCGCCCAACCGCGCCAACATTAAAAAGCTCGGGTGATTGTGATTGGTCAGCCGAGCTTTGTGGCTGGATCATGCCAATGAGCCCGTGGCTGCTGCGCGCATCTTTGACCATGCGAAGATAGCGTGGCTCAAAGATATTGAGCGGCAGGTTGCTTCCCGGCAACAGGATTGTGGCAGCTAACGGAAAAACCGGGATAACGCCGGGCAGCTCAATCTGTTTTTCAGGCTCATTAAACAACGTAGGTCCCTAACTAAAGAGTATCGACGACAAGCGCCGTCTGAATTTCCGGGTGAAAGGGTCTGTGGGTCCCGCTGCTTCAAATAGTTTTAGCAGCTGCCCCTGTGCGGCACCCTCATTCCATTCGCGGTCTCGCATGATAATGCCTAACAAGGCCTCGGCGGCGGCAGCCATATCGCCGTTCGCTTGATAGGCGAGAGAAAGGTCAAAACGCGCTTTATAGTCGACAGGGTCAGCTTCCACTGCCTTTAACAATTCGTCAATATCACCAGCGCTTTCGGCTTGCTCGGCCAGTTCAATAGCGGTCTCAATTTTTCCAAGCCGGGCTGTGAGTTTGGCCTCTGCCGCGGCCTTGCTATCGATCGAATCGAGTATTTCTTTGGCGCAGTCTTGTTGCCCAAGCGCAAGGCTCGCTTCTGCAAGGCCGATCAGGGCGCGTAGGTTTGAATTCTCGTGCTCCAGTATTTGGCTGAACATCTGGGTGGCTTCTTCAAACTGGCCACTTGCAATATTTTGCTCTGCTTGCTCAAGCATCGCTTCAATCGGGTTGTCGGGTTTGCCCCCGGGCGCTTGTATTAGTCGCTCAATAAAGGCCGAAATTTCGGAACCGGGAACGGCGCCTTGAAAGCCATCGATGGGCTGGCCTTGCCAGAAAGCAAGTACCGTTGGCAGGCTTTGTATTTGCATCTGGCCGCAGAGTGCCTGATTTTGGTCGGCATTGATTTTTACCAAGGCAACCGCACCGCCAGCCTTGGTAACAGCGGCTTCAAGGGCTGGCATTAATTGCTTGCACGGCCCGCACCAATCGGCCCAAAAATCGACAATAACAGGCTGCACTTTTGATGCTTCTATGACATCAACAGGAAACGACTGGGAATCGCTGTGTTTGATAAAGCCGCGCGAAGGCGAGCTGTTTGTTTGTACATTCGCTCCGTGGTTCGTCTGGTTCATGGCAAGACTCAACTAAAAGGACATAGGGGATAAAAAATTGACAATAGGCGGTGGTGCACCTTGATGCCAGTGGGAATTGATCAAGTTATGGGTTTTTCCTGCTAAGGACAGCGCTACAGCCAAAATAACGGCGAAAAGTATGTATCCGCGGTTTTAACTTAAGGCCAGCCGCCGTCATTGAGAGTACCGACAGATACGGACTTTGTTGCAGGGGGCGACTGGAAGGACAGTGTGACTAGTGTTTGCAGGTGCCGACTCTGGAGTTTCCTTAAGTAACTTTAAGGAGCCTGTATCAATATATCGCTATATTATATGAATAATATCATAGTGTTAGGTCCAAAATCAGGAAAACGAAAAATAAGAGTTGCAAAGGTAGAGACGATGGCTATTATCCCGCCTCGCAAGCAGTAATGCTTGTCAGACCCTACGTGCTGCTTGCAGCCGTATACGCGATTGAGCGGGCGTAGCTCAGGGGTAGAGCACAACCTTGCCAAGGTTGGGGTCGAGAGTTCGAATCTCTTCGCCCGCTCCATTATCATTCACTGTTTACAGTGACTTAGGAAAGCCGCCCAAAGGCGGCTTTTTCTGTAAGTAACTTCCAAGTAACTTTAGTTTCCATGCTTAGGAGCAAACCCTCCGTCTTCAGACGGACAGCTTAAGCAAAAAGCAAACAATCTATGATATTCACTCCGTGAAATTGAAGACCTTGAGCAGTCAGCGTGTCTTCAATT
>Ga0316206_1001538_pt1 | contig 19641 bp, 12 predicted proteins | sample 6monthpyrite_MG_FD_204942 | JGI IMG/M metagenome (GOLD analysis project Ga0316206, IMG submission 204942) | Microbial mat bacterial communities from mineral coupon in-situ incubated in ocean water Damariscotta River, Maine, United States -... | ecosystem: Environmental > Aquatic > Marine >... | reverse complement strand
TCGCTTCGCCACCCTGTAGCTCTGCCATTACTTTGGTCAGTGCTGCAGTTAATGTCGTTTTACCATGGTCAACGTGACCGATAGTGCCCACATTGACGTGGGGTTTATTACGTTCAAACTTTTCCTTAGACACGATCAATCACCTCTCGTTAATAGTTTAATCTTTAAATTCTTGCGTTTTATGTATTACTTTTATGTATTACTTTTTAGGCCAACTAGCCCATTCTCTGGCTAACGATGACCTCAGACACCGATTTCGGTGCCTGTGCATATTTTGCAAATTCCATCGAATATGTTGCACGACCCTGGGTAGCAGAACGTAAATCCGTTGAGTAGCCAAACATCTCAGACAATGGCACTTCAGCCTTAATCTGCTTTCCTGCCGGACTATCTTCCATACCCTGCACGACACCGCGGCGCCGATTCAGATCACCCATGACATCCCCCATATAATCTTCGGGAGTCACCACTTCTACATTCATTACCGGTTCCATCAAAACCGGATTCGCCTTCAGCGCCGCATCACGAAAGCCCATTGAAGCAGCTATTTTAAAAGCCATTTCACTGGAATCCACATCATGGTACGAGCCGTTATACAGCGTCACCTTCAGGTCTTCTATTGGAAAACCGCCCAGCACGCCATTGAGCATTTGCTCCTGGACGCCTTTTTCAATTGCCGGCAGATACTCTTTTAGAATCGCGCCATCAGCAATATCATTTACAAATTCAAAACCCGAGCCCTGATCTTTTGGCTCCAAACGCAAACAGATATGAGCAAACTGACCACGCCCACCGACTTCACGTTCAAATTTCTCTTCATGCTCTACCGAGCTGGTTAACGCTTCACGGTAAGACACTTGCGGATTACCCACATTGGCATCCACACTAAACTCTCGCAGCATCCGATCGACAATAATTTCCAGATGCAATTCACCCATACCAGAAATAATAGTTTGCCCGGACTCTTCGTCCAGGTGAACCCGAAAAGAGGGATCCTCTTGCGCTAACTTTGATAAAGCCAGTGCCATTTTATCCTGATCCGCCAGCGTTCTGGGCTCAACCGCTACCGATATAACCGGCTCGGGAAACTCCATGCGCTCTAGCGTAATATGCCGTTTTTCTTCGCAAAGCGTGTCGCCGGTCGTGGTTAACTTTAAACCAATAGCAGCGGCAATATCGCCAGCGCGAACTTCTTTAACTTCTTCACGACTATTGGCATGCATTTGCACCACACGACCAATACGCTCTTTTTTACCCTTCAACGGGTTATATACCGAATCACCTGACTTAAGTACGCCGGAGTAAACCCGGAAAAACGTCAAGTTACCCACAAAGGGATCGGTCGCAATTTTAAATGCCAGCGCCGCGAATGGCTCATCATCCGTCGGATGACGCTCGCCTTCTGACTCATCATCGTTAACCCCCTTAATAGAAGGCACATCTAACGGTGACGGCATATATTCTACAACCGCATCCAGCATCGCCTGCACACCTTTGTTTTTAAAGGCTGAGCCACAAAACACCGGAACAATTTCATTTGCCAGAGTACGTATTCGTATACCCTGCTTTATTTCTTCTTCGGACAAATCACCCTCTTCCAGGTACTTATCCATTAACTCTTCGCTAGCTTCTGCCGCCGATTCAACCATGCGCTCACGCCATGAATCACAATCGCTCAACATTGCTGCAGGTATCTCACCCTCTTCATAGGTCACACCCAAATCTTCGGGGCTCCAATGAATGGCTTTCATCTTAATAAGATCAACGACACCTTCAAAACCATCTTCTGCACCGATCGCCAATTGCATCGGAACCGGGTTCGCACCAAGACGATCTTTAATCTGCTCAACAACGCGTAAAAAATCCGCACCGGAGCGATCCATCTTATTTACAAATGCCAACCGTGGCACATGATATTTATTTGCCTGACGCCATACGGTTTCAGATTGTGGCTCTACACCACCCACCGCACAGAACACAGCAACCGCACCATCCAGCACACGCAGAGAACGCTCCACCTCAATGGTGAAATCTACATGGCCCGGCGTATCAATAATATTGATACGATGCTGCTCAAACTGCTGATCCATTCCCCGCCAGAAACAGGTCGTCGCAGCGGAGGTAATGGTAATACCTCGCTCCTGCTCCTGCTCCATCCAGTCCATGGTGGCCGCGCCATCATGAACTTCGCCAATCTTGTGCGAGACTCCTGTATAAAATAAAACACGCTCGGTGGTCGTTGTTTTACCCGCATCAATGTGAGCCATAATGCCCACATTGCGATATCGCTCTAACGGAGTTGTTCTCGCCATTTCTTCAAGCTAACCTACTTACTACCAACGGTAGTGAGCAAACGCCTTATTCGCTTCAGCCATACGATGCGTATCTTCACGCTTCTTAACAGCAGAACCGCGCTGCTCAGATGCATCAAGCAACTCGCCTGCAAGCTTTAAGTTCATCGATTTTTCGCCGCGTTTACGTGCAGCTTCAATCAACCAACGCATTGCCAGAGCCTGACGACGGGTTGAACGAACTTCAATAGGCACCTGATAGGTTGCACCACCAACACGGCGAGACTTAACCTCAACCATCGGCGCTACATTTTCCAGAGCTGAATCCAGCACTTCTAATGGATCAGCACCTTCTTTCTTTGCAACGATTGTATCTAGAGCGTCATAAAGGATGCGTTCGGCTACGGCTTTCTTTCCGCCTTTCATCACCATATTGATGAACTTAGCCAGCTTCTCACTTCCAAATTTGGGATCTGGAAGGATAATACGTTTCGGGACTTCTCTTCTTCTTGGCATCTTATTACCTTAATTATGTGTAAAGCTAAGCGCTTAAGACTTAGGGCGCTTAACGCCGTACTTAGAACGACCTGCTTTACGATTTTCAACACCCTGCGTATCCAGGCTACCGCGAACAACGTGGTAACGAACACCAGGTAAATCTTTAACACGACCACCACGAATAAGAACAACACTGTGCTCCTGCAAGTTGTGACCTTCACCACCGATATAGCTTGTTACTTCAAAACCATTGGTTAAGCGTACACGAGCGACCTTACGCATTGCTGAGTTAGGCTTCTTAGGTGTAGTTGTATATACACGAGTACATACACCGCGCTTTTGCGGGCAAGCCTCTAACGCAGGCACATTGCTTTTTTCAACTTTGCGCTTACGCGGGTTGCGTACTAACTGGTTAATTGTTGGCATAAACAATTCTCTCCAAACTTCCTGGAACCGCCAGGTCGGACTTAAATATTTCCATTATCTAGCGCTTTTTCAGGCCAGATACTAAACAACAGGCGCAGCTCCAAAAAAAGCTACGCCTGTTGCGGGAGCGGAATATTATGCTTATCAGGTCGCTGTGTCAAGTGAAAGTAAGGATTGAATGATAGATTTCTGCGAATGACTTCGTACAGCTCTTCATAACTGGGGACAGGGCGCAAAAAGCGCGACCTTTCCCCGCGGGCGGTGCTCCTGAAAAAAATTAGGCTCGTTTAATTGACGGGATTGGGGACAGGTTGACGCTTTTCCACCCTGCACCTGTGGTGATTCGATCTAGCTGAAAGTGCGACGAACAACACTGCACAAATCTTGACCACCACTCACCGTACCTAAAGTCGCGTCAAACTTCACTCTAATACGGCTCAGAGACCCGTATTCTCTAAACTGGTGTAACTCTCCTATTTTAACGTTGCATTGCAAGCAACATATGTGTACGAAATATCACTTGCTCTCAAGGGATCCCCCCCAATCACGAAGGTGTCCCTATCAGCCATATCCAATACATTTCCCCGACAATAAACTCTGGTAGCATCTCTAAAGTAAACCTGAGAAGTTAGGTTCGACTCACTATATTGCAGCACCTCATATGTCGATACGTCAATATCAACTACCCCCCCTAAGTAATAAAGCGCATCTAAATCTCTAGCCACTGACAAGATATCTAACTCAACTACCGTAGTACTAGCATCAAGCTCGGACAAAAGAACTCCATTATAAAACACATCATCAACATCGCCGTGGTAATTACCGCCTATCACCGAAAACAGCTCTGGATCAGCACTATCTAAAAGTTGTGCCGCAGTAGCACCTATTACTGGGTAATAAAAAACACTATCTATATTCCTAAAATAATCTCTTCCAATCAAGCTGAAGCTAGATGTATCAGATACTCTTGTATTTCGTGTGAATATATTTTGATTATCTCCAAAAAACCTATTATCAATACGTTTAAGCGAGCCCACATCTATGCTGTAACCCGGAAACGTCGTCTCCCCAACATACAAGTTATTAATATCCGCCGTCAAAGGATGACTCCCAACAAAATAATCCGTTAACACAGAAAAACTGGCTGCATCAACCCCAGCGAGAAGCTCTCCTTTATAATAAATCTCACTTCCAATTCTTGTATAACCCCACCCCAATGGCTCAAGCGTATTTGGCTGATAAGCACCAATAACTGAACCCTGATAAACATAGTTGGCCCCATCATGGCCATAGTCATCATCTATTACCACAAAAGTTTCTACGTCAAGCTCGAGCGCAGAGGTAGAGTATTGTTTATAGTAAATCCTCGTGGCATCCTTGCTCCATACATTATTTAAAATTTGAAATGTTTCAGTGTCCGCATTGCGTATCAGCGTCCTACCGTAATAAATTCGAGTCGCATCGCGAGCATAATTACGACCCAATAATTGATAAGTTGCAGGGTCCGGCTTATCAGAAAAATAACGCACCACACTGTTTGCGTCTTTATAATACACAGCCGGTAAACTATCCGTGTACAACACACCCAATAGCTCAAAACTATCAAGGTCCACCCCCAGCGCCCCCCCAGTGGAATAAATTCCACCTGGTCCAGACATAATCCCTTCTCCCAAATAAGTTACCTGACCCCGCTCTTCCTGAAATGCAAGACTCAAACTGGTAATAATAGAGTCGGTTTGCACAAAGCCACCCTCCAAAATTCGAAACCCGCTAGTATCCGTAACAATTACTTTACCTGAACTTATCAATCCTGCCGCGCCATATATTCTATTTGCATCATAAGCAAAATTATATTCTGGCAAAAAGACCAATGACCCCATATCAACGTCCGCAATTGCCCGCCGCCCTCTATACATCTTATCCCCGATAGTAGAAAAGCCTCCCCCTCTAACAATTAATTCACCATCTGATATAGGCGCTAAAATATCTCGGAAATAATAGTAAGAGTCTTTATCTTTAGCATAGTCACCTGAAATATGCTCAAAGCTTGCCGCATCGATCCCTGTAATTACATTAAATCCAAATTGATTAAAAATACCTGTGCTCAAATACAGATAATAAACCACATCATTTTCATCTTTAAAATACCTCCCCCCTAGCGCCTCAACACCTCTTAAATTAGACACATTACCGTCAATATATGAATAATCTTTTGAGCCTGCTATAAATATTTGATCATTATCTAATGCCGTATCATCACCTAATAGCTCAAACGTATCGCGGTCTGCGCCTACTAAGTATCGCCCATCATAGAAAACATGTGATTTATCTCGCGTGTAAATTTGCGACATTTCTGGATCGACCAATTCAAATGTTGCCGCATCCGCTCCTGCAACACCATACACTTTGCTTCCATCATTTGCATACCTTGTTCCTACAAACTTTAAAACCGAAAAATTAGAATACGGTATTTGTGTCACCCCAACGTACAAATTTTTGGCGTCCCTTGCAAAGGAAGGACTTTGACTGCATTGAAAAGTACTTACATCTTCAGGCAGAAAAAAAGAATAAGCCCCCTTGACCGCGTACCCCTTCTCTATATTTACACTATAATAATCATCAGCAGAACAGGACTTAAACACCGCAGCAACGGGGACACCGCTCTTTATTGGTGGCGATATATCTGCTTCACCACCTGTTGCAGGCCCACCTCCACCTCCACACGCGCTCAGCACCACTACCGTTAAACCAACCAAAAACCATTTTATTGCATTAGATACAGTCATCCTAAACTCCTTTGTAACACTTTTTTATTCAAATACCTTTAAGCACACATATACAATATGCCCACTAAAAATAGATTAAGTTAAACTTTAAATTATTTAATCAATTGAGAAATACTGCTAGACAGTCACTATTGTTAAAATAGTACAGCTATTGATTTACTATGATGAATCACTTTACGACAAAAAGCATTCATAACGCGCCAAATACTATGATAGATGCTGCCTATAGATGTATCAAGTTTTTTCCACCTCAATACCGATTTTCTTAGAGCTGCTTCAAACTACGACAATATCAATGCGTAGATTAACGAAGTCGAAGTCGATATCGGCGTGACTACTACCTACTGCAGCAGAGCCAGGCCGACACAAACACCACTCTGACAGTCACAAACAAGCGTGACTCCGATTCCAGGAAGAATCTGCCTCCTAATATATATTGTCCCGTCGAATTAAGCTCATTTCACCAAACTCATTTACCGACTCTTCATTACAAGTAACCGAAGTGGGGCTAGTTATTTCTGGTTTTTGACAGTATGATTTTGAAGTGTTTGATATCGTACAAATAAACCGTGTGAATCGGTTGACTAGCTGCCATCTCAGTACTTTACATTCACGTAGATAACTACCTGGTATTTGAGTCTTGGCTTTTTAACGCGACTTTTATTTTTGTTTTATCACTGCTCTGCTCAAACTAATAACAGCACCAAAGCCGATTTTAAATTACTGCAGTCTTTACTAATAACCACTGACAGGTACTTAATTTTTTTATTGAGATATTGAAATTTTTCAATTACTTAAAAATGCTGAGTTTCACTGACCACAACGCCCAAAAACAATGTTTTTTTTTGATTTCGACTTTAAAGTCTGGTTTTTAGATTGTCAAATCAAAGCTGCTTTTTGAGACATGCAGCATCCTGCAATATTTTCATTAAAAAAAAGCCTGCTTAGAGCAGGCTTTTTTTACAGGCTTAAGATTTCAGCTGATTAATCTGCTGAATCTTCCGATGTTTCAGCCGGAGTTTCTTCAATTGAAGCCGTTGCCTCTGCCAGCCTTTCCATTGCTGCCTCTTCCTGAGTTTGCTGGCGCTTTCTGCGACGCTCCTGATGGAATGCCAAACCGGTTCCCGCAGGAATCAATCGACCCACAATAACGTTTTCTTTCAGGCCGCGCAGGTCATCTCGACTACCGCGAACCGACGCTTCTGTAAGAACACGTGTGGTTTCCTGGAACGAAGCTGCCGAGATAAACGACTCGGTAACCAGTGATCCTTTGGTGATACCTAATAGCATTTTCTGGTAACTACAAGGCACTTTGCCTTCAGCTTCCAGCTCAGCGTTCACATCTATCAGTTTACTCAGCTCAATGATTTCACCTTTGTGATAACGACTGTCACCACCGGTAATCACCTCAGCCTTACGCAGCATTTGCTTAATAATAACTTCGATGTGCTTATCATTGATCTTTACACCCTGCAGGCGATAAACATCCTGAATTTCTTTAACCAGGTAATCCGCCAGAGACTCAACACCACGCAGGCGTAAAATGTCATGCGGGTTAGGCTCGCCATCCGCAATGATTTCACCCTGCGCAACATGCTCACCTTCGAACACGTTGATGTGACGCCACTTAGGAATTAACTCCTCATAAGCTTCACCATCATCACCGGTTATCATCAAGCGCTGCTTACCTTTGGTTTCTTTACCGAAGCCGATAATACCGCTCTTCTCAGCCATAATCGCTGATTCTTTCGGGATTCGCGCTTCGAATAAATCAGCAACCCGTGGCAGACCACCGGTAATATCACGGGTTTTAGAAGACTCCTGCGGAATACGTGCGACCACGTCACCCACTTTAACTTCGTCTCCATCAGCGATACCAACAATCGCACCTGCTGGTAAGAAATACTGAGCCGGAATATCGGTGCCGGCGATCATTAAGTCATCACCCTTGGCATCAACCAGTTTAACCATTGGGCGCATATCTTTACCCGCCGCTGGGCGCTGCTTAGGATCAATAACCACGGTTGAAGACAGGCCGGTAATCTCGTCCGATTCTTTCTGTACACTCACGCCTTCGATAAATTCACCAAATTGCGCAGTACCGTCAACTTCGGTAATAATGGGATGCGTATACGGATCCCATGTAGCCACGATTTGACCCCCTTCAACCGCATCACCTTCAGCCGTTGAAATGATCGCGCCGTAAGGCACTTTATAACGCTCTTTCTCACGGCCAGATTCATCGATAACACCAATTTCACCTGAACGGGAAACCGCAACCAGGTTGCCTGATTCCTGTTTAGCCACTTTGATATTATGTAAACGAACACTACCGTTATTTTTAACTGAAATATTATTTGCCGCTGCTGAGCGAGATGCCGCACCACCAATATGGAAAGTACGCATGGTAAGCTGGGTACCCGGCTCACCAATAGACTGAGCCGCAATAACACCCACTGCCTCACCCATATTAACCTTATGCCCACGAGCCAGGTCGCGACCATAGCAGTCAGCACAAACACCATGCACCGCTTCACAGGTAATGGCTGAACGAACTTTAATTTCGTCTATGCCCATTTCATCAATGCGCTCAACCCATTCCTCATCGAGGAAGGTGCCGGCTTCAATTAACACTTCATCTGAATCGGCTTTCAATACATCCGTTGCAACCACACGACCTAATACGCGCTCCTGCAATGGCTCAACCACATCACCACCTTCAATGATGGGCACCATGATCACGCCATTCTCAGTTCCGCAATCCTCTTCCAGTACAACGTTATCCTGAGATACGTCAACCAGACGACGAGTCAGATAACCCGAGTTTGCTGTTTTCAGTGCGGTATCAGCCAAACCTTTACGAGCACCGTGAGTAGATATGAAGTACTGAAGTACGTTCAAGCCTTCACGGAAGTTAGCCGTAATCGGTGTTTCGATGATCGAGCCATCCGGTTTCGCCATCAGGCCACGCATACCCGCCAACTGGCGAATTTGCGCGGCACTACCACGGGCGCCGGAGTCAGCCATCATGTAGATATTATTGAAGGAAGCGGTTTTAACCGTATTACCTTCTGCATCTACAACTTCGGTTTTAGAAATCTTATCCATCATGGCTTTCGCCACTTTTTCATTTGCATGAGACCAGATATCAACAACCTTGTTATAACGCTCACCATTCGTTACCAAACCTGAAGAGTATTGATTCTCAATCTCTTTAACTTCGGTTTCTGCACCATTCAGAATGTCGGCTTTTTCAGCGGGTATCACCATGTCGTTCAGACAGATAGATGCACCTGCGCGAGTTGATTCACGGAATCCGGTATACATTAACTGGTCTGCAAAAATAACCGTTTCTTTCAAGCCTGCCAGTCGATAGCAAGTGTTGATTAAGTTAGAGATATTTTTCTTGGTCATGTCCCGGTTAACGGATTCAAATGGAATACCATCTGGCAGCAATTCAGAAAGCATGGCACGACCAACTGTCGTTTCAACCAGCTTACGAATCGTTTGCATTTCACCATTTTCATCCGGCATGGTTTCATTAACCCGCACGCGAATTTTAGACTGAATGTGAACAACTTTATTAGCATGAGCACGGGTTGCTTCTTTAACATCTGCAAACACCATGCCTTCACCCAGGCCATTAATATTTTCGCGGGTCATGTAGTACAGACCTAAAACGATATCCTGTGAAGGAACTATAATGGGCTCGCCTGATGCGGGTGACAAAATATTATTTGTCGACATCATCATGGCACGGGTTTCTAATTGCGCCTCGATTGACAATGGCACGTGTACCGCCATCTGGTCACCATCGAAATCGGCGTTGAATGCAGTACAAACTAACGGGTGAAGCTGAATCGCTTTACCTTCAATTAATACCGGTTCAAATGCCTGGATACCTAATCTGTGAAGCGTTGGCGCACGGTTAAGCATAACCGGATGCTCGCGAATAACCTCTTCAAGAATATCCCAAACTTCTGCGCCTTCTTTCTCAACTAACTTTTTAGCCGCTTTAATCGTTGTCGCTAAACCACGACGATGCAATTTACTAAAGATAAAGGGTTTGAATAATTCGAGTGCCATTTTCTTAGGCAATCCACACTGATGCAATTTCAGTGTGGGGCCAACTACGATGACTGAACGACCGGAGTAGTCAACACGCTTACCAAGTAAGTTTTGACGGAAACGACCTTGCTTACCTTTAATCATGTCGGCTAAAGATTTAAGTGGACGCTTATTAGTGCCAGTAATAGCACGACCGCGACGACCGTTATCTAATAACGCATCAACCGACTCCTGCAACATGCGTTTTTCATTACGCACAATAATATCCGGCGCAAATAACTCTAATAGACGGCGCAAACGATTGTTACGGTTAATAACACGTCGGTACAAATCGTTTAGATCTGAAGTCGCAAAACGTCCACCATCCAATGGAACCAATGGGCGTAAATCGGGCGGCAGAACTGGCAGAACAGTCATGATCATCCATTCTGGCTTGTTACCAGACTCTACGAATGAATCGATGAGCTTTAAGCGCTTACCGTAACGCTTTAATTTTGTTTCAGACGCGGTGTTACCCATGTCTTCACGAATCTGTTTTGCTTCTTGCGCTAAATCTAAACTGCACAGCATTTCATAGATAGCTTCTGCACCCATGCGCGCATCAAATTCATCGCCATGCTCTTCAATGGCTTCAAGATAGGCTTCATCTGACAGTAACTGACAACGTTCTAAGGTTGTCATGCCTGGATCAATAACCACAAATGCTTCGAAATATAAAATACGTTCAATTTCGCGCAGGGTCATATCCAGCAATAAACCAATACGTGATGGTAATGATTTTAAATACCAGATATGAGCAACCGGGCTCGCCAGATCAATGTGCCCCATACGATCACGACGCACTTTAGATTGAGTAACTTCAACGCCACATTTTTCACAAACAACACCGCGGTGTTTTAAGCGTTTGTATTTACCGCATAAGCACTCATAGTCTTTTACCGGGCCAAAAATTTTGGCGCAGAATAAACCTTCACGCTCGGGCTTAAATGTACGGTAGTTAATGGTCTCGGGCTTTCTAACTTCACCATAGGACCAGGACATAATTTTATCAGGTGACGCTAAACCAATTCGGATTGCGTCAAAATCATCATCTTGACCCTGATTATTTAATAGCTTGAGTAGATCTTTCAAAATCTTATCTCCAAAATTTTTATGTTTGAGTAATTAAAGTTTTATGATTTAAAAATTAAACTTTATTGCTCATCCTGTTCCAGTTCGATGTTGATACCCAGTGCACGAATTTCTTTCAACAGTACGTTGAATGATTCCGGCATACCCGCTTCCATACGGTGATCACCATCAACAATATTTTTATACATCTTGTTACGACCGGCAACGTCATCCGACTTAACGGTTAACATTTCCTGCAAGGTATAAGCCGCACCATATGCCTCCAGTGCCCACACTTCCATTTCTCCGAAGCGCTGACCACCAAACTGGGCTTTACCACCTAACGGCTGCTGCGTAACTAAGCTGTACGGACCAGTTGAACGAGCATGCATTTTATCATCAACCAGGTGATTGAGTTTTAACACATACATAACGCCAACCGTAACCGGGCGATCAAACGCTTCGCCGGTACGACCATCCCACAACGTGGTTTGACCGCTGACAGGCAGATCTGCCAGCTCTAACATGCGGTGAATTTCTTCTTCCTCGGCGCCATCAAATACCGGCGTTGCCATTGGCACACCTTTGCGCAGATTACCCGCCATGTTTATGAGCTCGTCATCCGTAAACTCCTTCAGATCAACTTTATCCTGATTATGGTTATACACCTTATCGAGGAACTCGCGCATGTCCGTGGTCTTGCACTTATCATCGAGCATCTTGCCGATCTTCAAGCCTAGGCCCTGTGCTGCCCAACCTAAATGTGTTTCCAGTATCTGACCGACGTTCATCCGCGATGGAACACCTAATGGGTTCAACACGATATCAACTGGACGGCCATGCTCGTCATACGGCATATCTTCAACCGGTACGATCATTGAAACCACACCCTTGTTACCATGACGACCCGCCATCTTGTCACCCGGCTGCATGCGGCGTTTAATCGCAAGGTAAACCTTAACCATTTTTAACACACCCGGTGCTAAATCATCGCCAGTTACAATTTTGCCTTTCTTCTCTTCAAACAATTCATCCAGTTCAGTACGCGTGTCTTTTAATTGCTTAGCCAGTACTTCTAATGCGGCATTTGCATCATCTGTTTTCAGACTAATTTCAAACCATTTTGATTTTTCAAGACCATCTAAATACTCTTGAGTAATCTTCGCACCGGCCTTAAGACCCGCAGGACCACTAGCGGCCTGCTTATTCAACATCACCTTTTCAGCACGCGCATAAATATCTTTCTGCGCAATACGCCATTGGTCATTGTTGTCTTTACGCGCTTCAGAAATCTGATCTTCTTCGATTTCAAGCGCACGTTTGTCTTTTTCAACGCCGTCACGGGTAAAGACCTGCACACCAATAACGGTGCCGACTTTACTAGATGGAACCCGCAAAGAAGAGTCTTTAACATCCGAGGCTTTTTCACCGAAAATAGCACGTAGTAATTTCTCTTCCGGTGTTAACTGGGTTTCACCTTTTGGCGTAACCTTGCCAACCAGAATATCGTTACCACTCACTTCAGCGCCAACATAAACAATGCCGGACTCGTCTAGTTTAGATAACAGACCTTCACTAACATTGGGAATATCCGCAGTGATTTCTTCGGAACCTAACTTAGTGTCACGAGCAACACAGGTTAATTCTTCAATGTGAATCGTTGTATAACGATCCTCTTCAACCACCCGCTCTGAAATCAGAATCGAATCTTCGAAGTTATAACCATTCCACGGCATAAATGCCACGCGCATGTTTTGGCCTAATGCCAGCTCACCTAAATCGGTGGACGGACCATCAGCCAACACATCGCCACGAGCAATAATATCTCCGGGCATCACTAATGGGCGCTGGTTAATACAGGTGTTCTGATTTGAACGTGTGTATTTAGTTAACGAGTAAATATCAACACCAGCTTTACCGCCAACGGTTTCATCATCGTTTACTCTAACCACTACACGACTCGCATCCACCGAGTCAATCACACCACCACGACGCGCTTTAACCGCTGCGCCGGAATCCATTGCAACTGAACGCTCCATACCGGTTCCCACTAACGGCTTATCAGCTCGTAAAGTCGGCACCGCCTGGCGTTGCATGTTAGATCCCATCAATGCACGGTTAGCATCATCGTGCTCAAGAAAAGGAATGATAGACGCCGCAACCGATACGATCTGCTTTGGCGATACATCCATATACTCAACTTTATCTGGCGTCGATAATGCGAATTCATTCTTGGTACGACAAGACACCATTTCCTGAATGATTTTATCGTTTTTATCCAGGTCAGTATTCGCCTGCGCGATAATGTAATTACTCTCTTCAATTGCCGAAAGGTAATCAATATCCATCGTTGCCTTGCCGTTTATTACTTTACGGTAAGGGGTTTCAAGGAAACCATATTCGTTAGTGCGCGCATAAACCGATAATGAGTTGATCAAACCAATGTTTGGTCCCTCAGGCGTTTCGATTGGGCAAACACGACCATAGTGTGTCGGGTGAACATCTCGCACTTCAAAACCTGCACGTTCACGGGTTAAACCACCGGGGCCTAACGCTGAAACACGGCGCTTGTGGGTCACCTCAGATAGTGGATTATTCTGATCCATAAACTGTGATAACTGGCTTGAACCAAAGAACTCTTTGATTGCAGCCGACACGGGCTTGGCATTAATTAATTCTTGCGGCATTAAGCCTTCAGATTCCGCCATCGACAAACGCTCTTTAACCGCACGCTCTACACGCACTAAACCAACGCGGAAAACATTTTCAGCCATTTCGCCAACGCAGCGAATACGACGGTTACCTAAGTGGTCGATATCGTCAACAATGTCATTGCCGTTGCGAATCATAATGAGTTGTTTTAAAACATCTAAAATATCTGAGGAATCACCCAGCTCTTCAAATGTTTTCTTCGCTTCTTCATCTTTCTTACGCTCTGAGAAGTAACGACCATCATAAAGCACACCCAATCCTGTCGACTCTTCTCGGCGCAAACGTCGGTTGAACTTCATTCGGCCTACTGCTGATAAATCATAGCGATCGCTAGTGAAGAATAAATTCTTAAATAAATTTTCAGCAGCGTCTTTGGTTGGCGGCTCGCCGGGACGCATCATGCGATAAATTTCAACTTGCGCTTCAAGCTGTGAAGCAGTTGGATCAATCGCTAATGTATTTGAAATATACGCTCCTGCGTCCAAATCATTAGTGTATAAAATGTCGAATTTTTTAAAGCCGGCCTCGGTGATTGTTTCCATTATCTCTACCGTAATAACGGTATTTGCAGGCACCAGGATTTCACCGGTACTTTCATCGATTAAATCATGGGCAAGAATTTTATCTTCCATGTATTCATGCGGAGCAACCAGTTTTTTAACTTTAGCTTTTTCCAGCGCCTTAATATGGCGCATGGTAATACGACGACCCGCTTCAACAACAACTTCACTACCGGATTTGATATCGAAGGTTGTTGTTTCACCGCGCAGACGTTCCGCAACTAATGGAATTTCAATTCCATCTTTTACGACTTTACAGCTGATTTTCTCGAAGAACATATCAAGAATTTCTTCAGTTTGATAACCCAATGCGCGCAGTAATATAGTCGCCGGTAATTTACGACGACGGTCAATACGAACAAAAACAGAGTCTTTAGGATCAAACTCAAAGTCTAACCATGATCCACGATATGGAATAACACGAGCAGAATATAATAACTTACCTGAACTATGTGTTTTGCCTTTATCGTGATCAAAGAATACACCGGGTGAACGGTGCAACTGTGAAACGATGACACGCTCAGTACCATTAATAACAAAGGTACCGGTATCGGTCATAAGAGGAAGCTCACCCATGTAAACTTCCTGCTCTTTTGATTCTTTAATCACTTTCGTTTTTGGATATAGATCTTTATCCATAATCGTCAAGCGAAGCACAACACGCAGAGGCGCCGCATAAGTCATGCCGCGCAATTGACATTCTTTAACGTCAAAAGCGGGTGTACCTAAGCGGTATTTAACATATTCTAATTGTACGTGACCTGAGTAACTCACTATAGGAAATACAGAGCCAAAAGCGGCTTCTAAGCCAGCTTGTTTACGATCCTGCTCTTTTTTATTTTCCTGTAGAAAGCCTCGATAAGAGTCGATTTGCATCGACAATAAAAAGGGCACATCAAGAATAGGTGGGCGTTTACCGAAATCCTTACGGACACGTTTTTTATCGGTAAAAGAATATTCCATCGAAGTTCCTCGCAATGTTAAGTGCTATGGCATGTTTACCAGCTCATGCCGAGAGCTGTATTTCTTCGCAGCTTTTCAGCCAACTTTCAGCAATCACCATTTCTTAAGTTGAAAACACACATACATTTGTATGCACATTACTCGCATAGAACAGGCATCGCCGTAAGTTAGTTAAAAAACCACTTCGTCTTTCCAGACCTTGATAAAGGCCTTTTTAATGCAGTCTTGTAGACTGATGAAAAATGTCTTCTGTAATAAAACATCTTTTATCAAACTACACCTTAAATCGCCAAAAACATGTCTAGCAATTAATAAAGCATATAAGCGGGAAAAGGCCGGTGAATAAATTCACCAGCCTCACCACTCGGGCAATTAGTTAATTGCCGAACAACAATAGAATTACTTAAGTTCTACAGCTGCACCAGCTTCTTCAAGCTGCTTCTTAACGTCTTCTGCTTCAGACTTAGATGCGGCTTCTTTCACTGCAACCGGTACACTTTCTACCATTGTTTTAGCGTCTTTCAGGCCAGCACCTGTGATAGCACGAACGGCTTTGATTACGCCAACTTTATTTTCGCCAAAGCTAGTCATCATTACGTCGAACTCGTCTTTTTCTTCAGCAGCAGCACCGCCAGCGTCACCGCCAGCAGCAGGTGCAGCAGCAACAGCCGCAGCAGCTGAAACGCCGAATTTTTCTTCCATTGCTTCAATTAGGTCAACAACTTCCATTACTGACATGTTAGCAATTGTTTCTAGCATATCGTCTTTAGATACAGCCATGGTATTTCTCCAAAATTTTATATACGTTTAAATCGTAAATACTAAGTGATTAAGTGCGTTTAGCCTTTAGCTTGCTTGATTGCTTCAACAGTCCGTACCAGTTTGCCAGGCACTTCTTTCAAAGTACGTGCTAGTTTTTCTGTCGGCGCCATCATTAGAGCCATTAACATGCTGATAGCCTGATCTTTGGTCGGCATTTTCGCCAGACGGTCTAGCTCAGTTGGCGCGAGCATTTCGCCACCAATTGAAACCATCTTAGTTACTAATGCTTCGTGTTCTTTAGCAAAGTCTTTTACAAGACGCGCAGCGGAACCGGGATCTTCCTGCGAAAATGCTAGCAGTAGTGGACCCACTAAACCATCATTCATGCATTCAAAATCGGTACCTTCAAAGGCACGACGAGCCAATGTGTTTTTTACAACACGCAGATAAACACCCGAGTTGCGCGCAGTTGATCGCAACTCAGTCATTTCATCTACAGATAGGCCATGGTATTCAGCTGCAACAACTGAATGAGCCTCAGCGGCAATCGCACTTACCTCAGCAACAATGCTTTTCTTGTCTTCAAGATTAAGAGGCACGTGTATTACTCCTGTTTCGGTTGGAACACAGAGAATGAATCTTACGATTTAAACTGCATGCCCAGCCAAGTATGAAAGTAGAAAAAAATGTTGCCAATTTTCTCTACCACCTGCGGTGTTTCTAATTTATAAAAATCAAAATCACCATCTGCGTGAGATTTGATCTTCCTGATCTCATTAAGCCTTGCATCATAAATGCTCCGACTCTCACGGTCTTTGACGTCACCGATACCGGCTGGTCAAATTCTTTTTTGTAGTTGGTTTATTAGTTTCCATAAACCCATGCGATCAAATAAACCGCTCTACATTTTAAGGTGCGTCCCGCATCTTAATTTTATTTTTTACTTCATCGACTCTAATGATGACGCATCAATTGTCAGGCCAGGACCCATCGTTGATGATAAAGTCATCTTCATGAAGTACACGCCCTTTGCAGATGTCGGCTTAGCTTTTTTCAAGCTCTCGATCAATGCGTCGATATTTTCTTTCAGTGCAGCCACTTCAAATTTCGCAGTACCCACTGAACCATGAACAATACCCGCCTTATCAGCACGGAAACGAATCTGACCCGCTTTGGCATTTTTAACCGCACCAGCCACATCCGGCGTAACCGTACCCACTTTAGGGTTAGGCATTAAACCGCGTGGACCTAATATCTGACCTAACTGACCAACCACACGCATAGCATCTGGAGAGGCGATAACCACATCGTAGTTTAAGTCGCCTTTTTTCATTTCAGCGGCTAACTCGTCCATACCAACCACGTCAGCACCTGCTTCTTTAGCTGCTTCTGCTGCTTCACCCTGGGTAAATACCGCAACGCGAACGGTTTTTCCTGAACCTTGAGGCAACGTTGTAGAGCCACGAACAACCTGGTCTGATTTACGCGGATCAATACCAAGATTAATCGCAACATCAATAGACTCATTAAACTTAACCGTTGATAGCTCTTTAATCAGCCCAATCGCTTCTTCAATTGGATACTGTTTTTCTGGAATTACTTTTTCTGCAATCAGCTTTGCACGCTTAGATAACTTAGCCATTATACAACTCCCTCAGTTTCTAAACCCATACGAGCAGCAGTGCCGGCAATAGTACGCACCGCGGCGTCCATATCAGCGGCCGTTAAATCTGGCTCTTTGGTTTTTGCAATTTCTTCAAGCTGCGCGCGAGTAATTGTACCCACCTTCTCGGTGTTTGGACGACCACTGCCTTTTTCAAGTCCCATTGCTTTTTTCAACAAAACAGATGCGGGTGGCGTCTTGGTAATAAAGGTAAAGCTGCGATCACTATAAACGGTGATTACAACAGGGATCGGCATACCCTTATCAAAGTTATCTGTTTTGGCATTAAATGCTTTACAGAACTCCATAATATTTACACCGTGCTGGCCTAATGCGGGCCCAACTGGGGGGCTAGGATTCGCAGATCCCGCCGGTACTTGCAGCTTAATATAAGCTTCTACTTTCTTTGCCATGATTTACTCCTGCGGGTAATAGCGACTTACTTACTGCCAGAAAACATTCTCTTGGAGAGCATTCTCTGGCGGGCTTTCGGCCTCCCCTGTTTTAGCAAAACCGCACAGACCATCTGTGCGGATAAAATTCTTTAACCTTTTTCGACCTGACCGAAGTCCAGTTCAACTGGCGTCGACCGACCAAAGATAGATACCGCCACTTTCAGACGACTCTTCTCATAATCAACATCTTCAACCACGCCATTAAAGTCGTTAAACGGACCATCAGTAACCCGCACCACTTCGCCGGGCTCATACAGGACTTTAGGCTTGGGCTTCTCAGCACCTTCCTGCACGCTATTCAATATCTGTTGCGCTTCTTTTTCTGTGATCGGTGCCGGCTTGTCTTTAGTCCCACCAATGAAACCCATCACTTTGGGCACATCTTTCACTAAGTGCCAGCTTTCATCCGTCATTTCCATCTGAACCAAAACATAGCCCGGGAAAAACTTTCGTTCGGATCGGCGCTTGCTGCCATCGCGCATTTCAACGACTTCTTCGGTTGGAATCAATATCTCACCGAACTGAGACTCCATCCCATTCAATCTTATATGCTCTAATAGAGACAACTTAACTTTCGCCTCGAAGCCTGAATAGGCGTGCACGACATACCAACGTAACGCCATAACCTACCCCCCCTGACCGGTTAACATCAATATACCCCAACGCAGAGCCATATCAATCAACCAAAGCATAATACCCACCAGTATCACCATCACCACTACCATTAATGTAGTTTGAATAGTTTCCTGACGAGTGGGCCAGATCACTTTTCTGACTTCGGTTCGTGCATCACGAGCAAACATCCATAAGCCGTAGCCCATTTGCGTGGTATACACTACCACACCAGCCGCCACAACCAGCGCCAACAGACCCAGTATTCGATACAACTGAGATTCTTCCTCAAAGTAATAGAACTGCCAAATTCCGCCGACTAGCAGCGCAATTGCAATTAAAAACTTCAAACTATCTAGCTTACCGCTTTCTTCTGTTTCAGTCTTTGCGACCATGATTACTCTATTTACTCGTTTTATAATGTGGCAGGCCAGGAGGGACTCGAACCCCCAACCCTCGGTTTTGGAGACCGATGCTCTACCAATTGAGCCACTGGCCTAGTTACCTAAATTTAGAAACCCAAAAACCATTTCTACATTAGGATTTAACATGGAAAAGCGGAGCACCCCAAAAGGGGAGCCCCGCCTCCAATTTTTTAACGCAAGATCTAATCAACAATCTTACTTACAACACCTGCACCAACCGTACGGCCACCTTCGCGAATCGCGAAACGCAGGCCTTCTTCCATTGCGATCGGCTGGATTAATGTCACATCCATTTTCACGTTATCACCTG